>OFOG01000001.1_pt1 | contig 61014 bp, 82 predicted proteins | sample 1542341 | NCBI WGS metagenome assembly OFOG01 (sample SAMN04958513, study PRJEB24370) | sediment metagenome | isolation source: lake sediment | place: USA: Lake Hill lake, St. Paul Island, Alaska | collected 2013
AGATCTACACTCTTTCCCTACACGACGCTCTTCCGATCTGTATCCCATAACACGTAAAAACTATAAAGATTTTTTGTGTTCTCTTAGGGTAAAAAGGGTATTTATATCACAGATAATTTTTATGCAATGCAGTAATTAAACTGTCGTTTATTTATAATTAATGTCTTATAGTACTTTCGGCACGTACATTTTTTATAAATCTTATTATCTGTATAGTTGTCAAAGGTCATGAAATACTTAAAAGCTTGTTTTTTCCCTTCTCATTAAGAAGGGAAACAATAACCTTTTAAGATTAAGAAAAAGCTATTGATAACCTTGATAATCTTTTTTGTGCCTTTTTTTCTACTTCTTTAAGATCATTTAGTTTTGAGTTTGTGGTTTTAACTGTGATTGAATAGCTTTTGTTGATTCTGTTTACTCTTAATTGCTGTACTGCGATTCTGTGTGTGCTTGTTAAATACATTTTCAATACCCCTTTACTTAAGATTCTTTATAATAATATAGGAATTATGTAGTAATTAGTCAAGTATTTTTTTAAAAAAACAGGAAAAAAAGAAAAAAAAATGTAATAGGTTATGATAATAAAAGAATAAATAATGATATATATATTTATGATATAATTAAGTATATATGTATAAGTGAACCATTGGCATCATGACGCACTGTAAAGCTTTATACAAGCATTGACAAGCATAGTGTAAGGGATTGCATAGGATAGCATGATAGATGATCATACAAGCGATATAATGAGCACACACACAAACACACACAAGCACACACAAGCACAGCACACTGTGGGGTTGGTCCAGTGTGCTAATAAGTCTATTGATTGGTACTCCTTTGCTGTTGTACATGACGCTATACTGTCAAGATACTATTACTACACAGATGTTACCCTACCCCCCCCATGTCGAGCGTCTCTCACAACGCCGAAACATGGACCAGGGTTGTAAGCAGAAAATGCAAGGGTGAGAAATTGACCAGGATTGTAAGCAGAAAATGCAAGGGAGAATGAACACAACGAGGTGAAGATGATGATGAAGAAAGAAACCAAAAGCCCCAAGCCCAAAGCCACGAAGAAAAAGACACTCTCCAAAAAAGAACCGTTCTGCAAACGAATATGCAGGCTATGCCCACTCCATAAGAAAGGAGCCTGACCAGGAAATGAAGAAGAAGTCCAAAAAGTCTATGGAAAAGATACTATCCGAAGAAGTGAGAAAGGAAGAAGAGAATAGTATGCCATACCTATCTATAGAGGAAGTTCATGCCAGGATGGAATGGTCGAACAGGTTTGAAAGAGGATTGCAGAAATATCCGTTTGACATAAAGCCATTTCAGGCAACGGCATTGCATATATACAGCAGGTGGATATGAACGATACGCATTATTCAGATGGGACTTCGAGAGAAGAAGTGCTTGCAAAGTTGAATACGATATTGCCAGAGGAAGAAAGAGGAATACCGGAAAAGCTGGAAGAGAAGATCCCAGGAATTGCGAAAGCCATGTTGGACAGTGCGGAAAAGATAATGGATGAGAGAAAAAGCAATTACTACCCCGATGGGACTCCCAGGAAAGGCAGACCGAAGAATACGGCAGAGCAGGAAGCCCAGGCGAAGGAGAAACGCCGGAAATGGGCAAGGAAGTATGCCCGTGAGAAGCGTGATGCGAAGAGGGGGGAGGATCTTAAAACCCTCGTGGGGGATTTGGAAAAGGAAGAAGTGAAGAATGAGAAGGGAGAAGTGGTGACGTTCCTTCCCGATTATCATCTCGTGCCAGCGGAAGCGGTGGAGAGGTTCAAGGAGCAGGTACGGGGAAGACCGATGCTTTATCGCGTGGAGATGTGCGAGGAGATCGTGGGCATACTCGCGGAGGGGAGGACTCTCGAAGACGCAGCAGCCATCCTGGGAGTTGCTGAAGTGACGTTTAAGAAATGGTGTGATGCTGGTTCAGAGATATACCATCCTGAATTCGCCGAAGCGGTGGACTACGGCAAACAGTTGTCCGGTCTGTGGTGGCGTGAGATCGGGCGCATGAACGTGTATAATAAGAATTTCAATGCCACGCTCTTTATGATGAACATGCAGAACCGTTTCGGCTGGACTCGCAAGCTGGAAGGAAAGATAGAAAACATCAACGAGGAACGGAAAGTCCTCGAAGTCAGTATAAAGGATAACAGGTCGGAGGACCATCTTGGAGAAATCCTCAGAATTTTACACGAGTCTGGTGCAATCGAAGCCGGAGTTGAGGAAGCTGCTCAAACCGAAGATGAGCAGGTACATTCCGCACACCCCGACACCCAAGCAGGAAGCCTTTCTCTGGTTAAGCTGTCTTGACGCATTCTATGGCGGTGCGGTGGGTGGTGGGAAAATCCTGGCAAATGATGGTGTTGTCCTTACTCCCTTTGGATGGAAAAAAGGAAAGGATGTGTGCGTGGGAGACTTAATCAATAATCCTGACGGTTCAGTACAACGAGTGATACAAATAAAGCCTGAAGTGTCCATTGAAAAATGGGAAGTCCATTTCTCCGATGGAACTTCTACTGCCGTAGCGGAAGACCATCTGTGGTTGGCATGGAGAGGGGAGAAGGGGAGGAAGATAAAGAATAATAGAATATTTGGAGAACCCTCCGCTGAAGTTGTTGAAACAAGAGAATTGCTTGAATGGATCGCAAAGGGATATTCTCCTCAAATACCTATATGTTCTCCACAGCCTTTTAATCAAACAAGCAGAGAGATAGATCCTCTCGATCCATACCTCTTGGGTGTTTTACTTGGAGATGGATATATTTCAGAGAAACACATCACAATAACCTGCTCCGAAGAAGACAAGGCTCACTACCTCAATATTTTTGGAAAAGAGGGGATCACCTCCTCTATGAAGAAGACACTGTTCTTTACAGGAGAAAAAAGAAAGTACCTTCAAGTAAAATTACGTCTATATGGTTTAATGGGTAAGAAGTCCTTTAACAAGTTCATTCCAAAACAATACCTTCTATCTTCTATTGAGACACGGTATGAAATTGTTCGTGGGTTAATGGACACTGATGGGTGGAGTGCAAGAGATAAAAATGCTTGTTATTTTGATTCTACCTCTGAACAACTTGCTGACGATCTTGCTTTTATCCTTCGTTCTCTTGGATGTGTTGTCACAAAAACAAAGGGAACAGGAAAATATAAAAATGATGAGGGAATAGAAGTTATTTGTAGAGATGTCTTCTCTTTGTATATTAAATGCACTGATCCTGATTCTTTATTTCGAATGAAACGTAAACAGTATGGTTCTTTTGGAAAAAAGAATATATCTAAGGCTGTTTCCTCTGTAGTGGTAGGTGGGATAATTGAGGGCAGATGTATAACTGTTTCAAATCCTAATGGGCTGTATATCACGAATGACTTCATTGTAACACATAATTCAGATGCGCTTCTGATGGCTGCGTTGCAGTATGTAGACCATCCGCAGTACGCTGCACTGCTGCTGCGTGACACGTACAAGAACCTTTCCCTTCCCAACTCTCTCATGAGCAGGGCGCACGCATGGCTTGCCAATACCGATGCACGATGGAATGAGAAGGACAAGACCTGGTTCTTTCCTTCCGGTGCAACGATCACGTTTGGATACCTCGATGGTCCGTGGGACCACTTTAACTATAACTCGTCTGAGTTTCAGTATATCGGGGTGGATGAAGCCTGCGACCTGAGATGGTATCAAGTATTATTCATGTTCTCCCGTTTAAGAAAAACCTTAGATAATCCAGTACCTCTCAGGTTCAGGGCTGCATCGAATCCTGGTGGCATCAGTCACAATGAATTGAAGGAAAAGTACATCGATCCTGAGACACGGGAACAGGGTGTGGTGTTTATCTCTGCAAAGCTCCGTGACAATCCCTATCTCGAAAAAGACAACTACCTCAAATCATTGAACAAGCTCGATCCTGTCACCAAGAAACGCCTGGTGGACGGAGATTGGGAAATACGTGAACAGGGAAGGATGTTCCAAAGAGAATGGTTTCCCATTCTTGAATATTCCCCTGAAGGAACAAATGTAGAGGCGGTGGTACGGTATTGGGATCTTGCAGCAACAGAGGAAAAAAGATTTCAGGGTCAGGGTAAAAAGAATTTCGATCCTGCGTTCACTTCAGGTGTCAGGATTCTCCGGCTCAAGAACAGAACCTATGTAATCGATTCCGTCATACGGGTAAAGAGATCCCCCAAGAATGTTGAGGACATCGTGCGACAGACCGCACAGCTTGATGGTAAGCGTACTGAGATATACATGGAACAGGAGCCAGGATCGTCCGGTGTGAATACTATTGATCACTACAGACGTTTTGTGCTTGCAGGATATACCTTCAGGGCGAATAGAGTAACTGGTTCCAAATCGGACAGGGCAATGCCCTTCTCTTCAATGGCAGAGTCAAGAAACATCGCATTGGTGAAGGGACAGTGGAACAAGGACTTCCTCGATGAGTTGGAAGTGTTCCCATCAGGAAAGTACAAGGACCAGGCAGATGCAGCGTCCGGCGCATTCGAAAAGATCGCGCTGAAAGAATTTGTAATACGGGTGAGGAGGGCATAATGAGTTTTTCTGATTATCTGGAAAATGCAGTGTTGGATCATGTCTTTAAGGGCGGTGCGCTCGGTCAGCCTGCAAATCTTTATGTGTCGCTTCATTCAGGAGATCCTGGAGAAACGGGAATAAATGAACTGGCTGGTGGGGGCTATGCACGTAAGAACCATAATACGTGGAACGCAGCAGCAGCAGGAATAAAGACCAATAATGGTGTGATCACCTTTGTCACTGCCACAGGGGATTGGCTCAATGCTACCCACTTTGGAATATGGGATGATCCTGGTGCAGGTAATTTTCTTGGTGGTGGTTCCATCACGGTTCCCAAGGTTGTCTTTAATGGCGATACGGCACAGTTCGCAACGACAGTGCTTCACATCACACTTGATTAGGAGATATGCATGAATCAACCGAGAGTATGGTGGGCAGGAAAAGAAAAGGGATGGGTCATTGATGTGGAACAGCCTTTGTCCATAAAACAGTTTCAGGATTGCATTGATTATACTTTGAAGGTGCAATCAGAAAGATTTCTTTCCCTTCTTCCTGGAGATCGCAAGGATGAATGTGCATTGACCATGCAATATCTGAAATCAGGGAAAGTCTCTCAGAACATCATTGGTACGGGAGATAAGGTTTTATTTGACGCATACAAAAAGAAAAACAATGTTTTTGATTTTAGCAATATAACGAGGTAATTATATGGCGAGTACATGGACAGCCCAGGCATCAGTTGCATCAGTCGCAACACGAACAATGCTTTCTTTATTAAATAGCGGAGCAAGAGTTATTCGAGTTTACCGTTATTGTATCTTCAATACACAGACAGGTGCTATCGCAGCAGCACTTTCCACCTTTTCAATACGAAGAATTACTTCACATACGGTGGCTACTGCAGTTACTCCCGTCAAGCATGATACTGATTCTGCTGCACTTGATACGGTGACATGCAGTGCAAACACAGCAGTTATTGTTGCGACAGATACATTTAGAAAATTCATGTGGTTATTTGAAGAAGCAACCACTACGGGTGTCACTCAGGCTAACTGGGAAGTTCTCATTCCTGTTGGTATTGTGTATTTCCCTACAGGCGGTGATGCAAATCTTGAACCTATTACCTGTAGAAATGGATATGGCACAGATATATACAATTCAGGAGCAGGCGCAGTGGGTACTCAGGAATATGAAATGACCTTTACGGATGCAGCAAGCTGATGTCGAGCAACAAGTCTTTTACAGTTTTTGCTGAAAGAGTTGGTTCTGACATAGCATTCGATTGTCTTGCTATGGTGAAGAACAACGCTTCAGTGCAGAGCGGATTGCTCATTGGAGTTGAAGCAATCAATGTTGATTTTCCTTCTCCCTTTGGAATTGATCTTACCAATCTCTTGGGAAACCAGGGGAAAATATCTCTTAATAAAATTGCAGGATATGTGGGGGGTACTGAACTTGCTTCCTATAAGTTTGATACAAACTCTCCAAGTGTATCTTCCCTGGTAAAATTCATGTCCTTTCCTGATTCTGTTGTTTTCTACATGTTTGGAGAATACACTCCTGCGTATGATAGAGCTTTTGCTTTTGCTCCAGAACAAAAAGTAAGACAAATAGGAGATGCCTTTTCTTTTGGTATGCTTCAGACAATAAGTTTTCAGGCACAGTTTCGAGCACCAGGGGTGTGTGATGCTTCCGAGTCAGGAAGAAATGTTGATGGGCATAATGTTTTGCATAAAGCAGCATTTCCTCCTAAAATATCTCCTTCAGGAAGTGGGGAATATGATGCTTCGTTTGGTTTTGATTTTACATGGGTTCCCAATTTTTATGACTATTCAGATTATCCCACTGCAATGATTCTTCGTGAAGGAGAAGGGATTGCTGCGATACAGAGAGTATTTGGACTGCCCCAAGCACATCATTGGTCGGTGACAGTAAGAATGATTTCCAATGGAACGGGGCAATATACAAATGCATTCAGTTCTGATTTTTGTATAGGTGTTGCTTTTGATACTACTTCATTTGATAAAAGTTTTACTTATGATAATGGTCCTTTAGCTCCTGCATATCGTTATATGGCTACAAATATGGGATCTCCTTATTGTGAGAATGATCCTATCTGGTGTTTGTATAATGGAGTAGGAAGTGGAGTTGTTTTGGAAGTGAATATTGTTAATTTTACAGATATGGGTGAGAGTAATATTCCTCGATACAGAATTATGCGAAGTGGTGGAGTTATTAACTATGGCAGTGGAGGAAAGGAAATCACTCCTGTTGCCCATGATACATCAATGGACATATCGAGCATAAAAGCCTATGCCGGTCCGTTAAAGGCATACGCTCTTGCAGGGGATCAGGGTGTTCCTATAAATTATTTGGATTATCAGGGATCTCCCATAGCCATAGCCCTTCAACAAAAAGCAGATACCTTCAGACAATTTCTTCATACAGATCCTTTTATTACAGAATTGGTTGCACCTAAATTACGTTTTGAAAATGCTACTGAACGATGGCCTGGAGATAGAAGAGGAGTAGGTGCAATAGCAGATGAGATTATTCTTCATCCTGGAGAATGTATCGCTGTTGTTGGTGGTGGAAATGGATTAATAGAAACTTCAGAAGGAGCTTATGCAAATGTTTTCTTCCTTTGCAGGCTTTACTCTGATGCTGTTTCTTTCCCTGTCGTAGGAAATACAGGATTGGTGAAAGTGGCATGAATATAGGTCTTGGAAGAACAGTTTATTTCGATTTTATCTGTCATACAACTTATGGAGTAGTAAGTGATGCTGATGTCCTTCCTATGGTGGAAGTATTTAAAGAGGATACGGATATTACTGTGTATGCTTTAACTCCGGTTAAACGAGCAGGCAAAGTGGGAAATTACAGAGTTCCTGTTGAAGTGACTGCTGTGAATGGTTTTGAAATAGGGAAAAGTTATAATGTAATTGCTGCTGCTACTGTTGGGGGAACAGCATCAAAAGCAGTCATAGGAACTTTTCTTGTGGAAAATATTGTTCTGATTCGAGGTTCTGTTTCTGCGGATGTAGGAAATACTGTTCTTACATTTAAAACAAACCTTACTGAAGCAACAAATGATTATCATAAGGATGCTCTTATTCTTTTTACAGGAGGAGCTGTTGTAAAAAACCAAGTAAAAAAAGTAAGTGGCTATGATGGAGGAACAAAATTTATTACCGTGAGTAGTGCCTTTACGGATATTCCGGCAGCAACAGATTCTTTTATTTTATTGGTGTACTAATGAGCAGAATTCTTTTTTATAATTTTGAATCAGGTGGTGGGATCGTTACTTTTGAAGGAACGCTTTCCGGTATTGCCACACTTTCTGGATCACTTTCTAAAATAAGTTCATTGATTGGGGAAATTATAGGAACGAGTAATTTATCCGGTCCTGTTTCTATATTACGTTCTTTTTCTGGAAATATTCTTGGTGTATCCTCTTTTTCAGGTGGAATGTCCGTTACCTATTCTTTTAGGGGTGATTTGAATGGAGTGGGTTCTTTCAATGGTTCCCTTACTCTTCTTTACACTCTTTCTGGTGAGATACAAGGAATCAGTTCCTTATTTGGTTCTCTTGATGTGCTTCGTGGTATTGTTGTTGATAACATTATTTTAGAAACAACGCTTCCTACTGTTCTCCAACTACAAGGAGAGATACCTTTTGAAACAATCCTTTCTTTGCATACAGCCTTGTTTGAAATTGTTCAGAGAATTTATACTACCTTTCCAATTGAGTTAATAGAAACAGTGGATACACCCAATACACTTGTATTAAATGTTCCAATAGAAAAGGAAATCGTTTTTAATTTGGGAGTGGCAGCATGAGTGAATATATTTTTTTAAATCAAACAAAACTTAGAATTACAATGGTTCTTTATGATAAGGAAAGTGTTTCTGCGGTGGACCTTACTGATGCTACAGAAGTAAAGGTAGCTTATAGAAAACCAAGTGGTCTTACCGGAACATGGTCTGCTTCCATACTGAATGCATTGAGTGGTACTATTTATCATGATGTAGTTAAACTGGCTCCTGCAGACGAGGAAATAAATGAATTAGGAAATTGGTTGATGTGGGCAAAGGTAAAATTTAGTGATAGTAGAGAACTACCAAGTCTTGCAATAAAAGTGAGAGTGGTAGCTGAGGGAACAGTTGATGTATAAGAGGAGAGAATAAATGCCAAGTATTCCAGGACATGAGCAAGTAATTTATTATTTTATTGTTGCTGTTGTTGTTGTAATTGTGCTTGCTTTTTTATTTGGTTCAATGTTGAAGTTCTTTGTCTTTGATGCTTACAGGAGACTTTTCAAAGACATTGACGAATTAAAGAAAGGACAGATAGAAGCAAGGGATAATCCTTTGTGTAAGGAGCATAGTGAAAAACTCGTTCGGATAGATACACTTCTTTCAAGCGATCTGGATGAAATGAAGGAGAATATACAACGATTATGGGATTTTATCACCAATGAAAGATTTGGTGAAAGACTTACTGCAATTGAAAGTATAATGGATATAGATCAGAAAAGAAGAAAGGAGGATTTTAAATAATGGCACTTACAAAAGTTGGAGATGGACCACATCGTTGGGAAGAATTTACTTTTTACAATTCATATAAGGCAGATGGAACGATCAGTGATGGTTTTGGTCCTGCAAAGATATGGAAACTTACGGAAATGCGTATTCACTTTTCTACTGCATTTGCTTCTGCAGAGAGCATGACAATATATTTGTCATCTATTCTTGGATCACTTTACAATATAAAATTCTATTCTTTAAATGTTTCTGGTTCCACTGACATTTGGTGGCAGATGTCGTCCCCACTTAAATTTTTCTCGGATGATACTCTTGTACTTAAATTGAGTATGGCTTCTGGTGTGAATGGAATAGGTTTTCAGTTCTTTGGATGGTCAGTGGTAGATTAGGAGATAATCTATGAAAAACAATGATGTAGCTCAATATGTGAACCAAAAAAAGCAGATTGAACATGGAGAGGATTTTTGCGGAGCAGCTTGTGTTTCTATGCTTACCGGAGAAGATCCTCAGATGATTGCAAATATCCTTGGTTCTACCGCAGATGATACCACGCTTACTGATTATCTTAAAAGGCATGGTTATGCAATCACTAAGATTGTTGATGGGGGATCTGCTGGTTCTCATTGGGCTTTTATGCCTGACATAAATGCTTTTCAAAAAATGAGAGAAGCGATTTTTCGTGACGAGGTTATTATCTATCATTTTGCAGGATGGGACCACAAATCATCAGGACATTATGCTATATGTAAAGGATATGCTGATGGGAAGTTTATTTTTAACGATCCTGCAGGTGATCGTAAAAAAGGATATTTTAATGATGAAGGAGAGAACACCCTCTATACTCCTGAAATGCTTATGAAAGCAGGAATCAAGCGTCTATTTTCAGTGAAGGAAGTATAATATGGATATAGATAAGCTTATTGATATAGTGGTTAAAGCAATTGATTTTAAAGTCAAAATTAATATTGGAGCAGTAGGTGGAATCATCATGCTTATTTCCAGTATAAAATTTTGGGATACGAAGATAACAAAAAAGAAACGAATACCTGACGATTGGTATTTTATTACTGTTTTGATTCTTGGGTTAATTGCAGGAGTTATGGTTATTCCTGGAGCGATAAGTATCAGAACAGTTTTTATATACAGCATTGCTCATTCTGGTGCTGCGTCATTTTTTTATTTGTTTGGTAAAAAGATTTTACTTGGTAAAGGGAATTTTACCGGAAATAAAGATCAGAGAGGTGAACAATGAATTTTTTTAAAAACCTTTGGAGTAATAGTAACTGGTTTGGCAGGGCAGAGCATATCCTTGCTGTTTCCATGCTTGTTATCATTCTTTTTGGTATTGTAAAGTTTGTGTGTTAAGGTGAAATGGTATCAAGTAATCATTCTTTGTCTTATCTGTGTGGGAGGAGGATATATCTTACGTCTTTATACTGTTCCCTTGCTTCCACACATAGATAAGATGACTCCTATAAAACAAATTACTATCTATGTTCCAAGAACATGTGATGAGTATAAAAAATGTGCTGAGAATGATTTTGAGCTTGATGCTATTATGAGTGATCACTGGTTGATAGCCACATGTTCCAATCAATGTAAGGAAGCACAGAGAGCGTTTAAAATTGATTCAAGTTATACATTTCTTAAAAATTTTCCTTCTGTAGGTCTTATGACTGTATATGTGAATAAACAAATTAAAGTATTAGGTGGTGCTGGTTACGACCGTCAGTTATGGAAATCTGTTTTTATAGGTGGTATGGGTTTTTCAAATGGATCAGATCATGCTGCCATAGTTCGAGCAGGGCTACTCTTTTAAAGGAGATTGAGATTGAAACGATCTAAACTAAGAGATAGGATACGACATTTCTTTCGTGGAAAGGAATCTCGTGCAACAAGAGAAATCATCAAAGGAACGAGTGGAGTAATATGGACTCCTCACGATTATGAAAATTTTGCCAACGAATCCTATCTACGAAATATTATATCATTCCGATGTATGGATCTTATTGCCAAATCAGTAGCTTCCGTTCCTTGGGGAATGAAGAAGCGTTTAACCAGTGGAGAAACAAAAGTTGTTCCTGATCATCCATTGAACAGACTGCTTCGCAGACCAAATCCTGATACAAGCTGGACTTCTTTGATGATTCAGACTATGTGTTATTTACTCATATCAGGAAATACTTTTTTTGAAAGAATATCTCCAGACACAGGACCAAATCAAGGAACGGCTCGTGAACTATACACACTCCGTCCTGATAGAATAAAAATACTTACTGATCCGGTTGTGGGTAGATTGTCTGGTTATCAATACACTGTAGGAAGCAATGTGACTACATGGTTGAAGGATCGCATTACCGGAGCCTGTGATGTCATGCAGATGAAAACCTTTCATCCCACTGATGATTTTTGGGGAGCCAGCACTACCGAGCCAGCTTCCTATGAAATTGATACTTCCAATGAAGCAACACGATGGAATAAGAGTGTGTTGCAGAATGAAGGTCGTCCAGGTATGGTTTTTGTTGTTGGTGGGTATCTTACTGACGAGCAATATGACCGTCTTGAAAAACAATTAAATGATACAAGAAGTGGTGCAGATAACGCACGAAAGAATCTCATAGTAGAAGGAGAAAAAGCATCAGTCAATCCTTATGGTTGGAATCCTGCGGAATTGGATTTTCTTGAAGGTTCAAGAGAATTAAATCGAAGGATCGCCTTTGCGTATGGTGTTCCTCCCATGCTTATAGGGATTCCTGGGGACAATACCTATTCGAATTATAAAGAAGCACGTATGGCTTTTTGGGAAGATACGATTGTTCCTTATCTTAATCAGATACGGGAAGAACTGACTTATTGGCTTCTCGGTGTTGACAATCCTTTCTTTCTTGATTATGATTTAAACAACATTTCTGCTTTCTCTCTCAAGAGAGAAAAGACATGGCAGATGGCAGAGCGTTCTGATTTCTTAATGTACAATGAAAAAAGAAAACTGGCAGGTTTTGATGAGCGTCCCGATTGTGATAAGGTTCTGGTCAATTCGAACATGGTTCCTATTGAGAAAGCCGGAGAGATCCAACAGAATCCTTTCGGTGCTCCTGGTGCTCCTCCTCCTGATGGAACACCTATTGATGGGAACACTCCTCCAAAGAAACCGGATAAACCAAAGAAAGAATATGAAGATCTTTCTATGAACGAGAAGGACTTCTATGAAATTTTGAATGATGAAGGTTTTTCAGACAAGGAGTGTCTTACTGCAATTGAACAGGCAAAGGAATTGATAAAGGAAATAGAGTTGACAGACGAATCAGAATATGTTGCTTGCGAGAATAAACCTTTTGAAAATGAGTTTTCTTGCAGACTTAAAGATCCTGGTCAATATGAAAAGTTTGCACGAGTGAACAATGCAGGAAAGGTAAATGGAAAACGAATAGATTTTATTTATGGAATCAAATCCGGCAAGTCTGAGATACAGGCAATTCGTTATCCAAAATCAGTGTGGGACAAAGGTTCAGCAAGAAAACATTGCAATACGAAAGAACATATCTCTTTTGAATAAATTGTGGAGGAATGGAAATGGAGATAAGCACACCATACGAAGTAAAAGAATTGGTAGTAGATGAGAAAGGACTTTTTGAAGGTTTTGCTTCTGACTTTAAGGATGAAGCTGATGATGGTGGAGATATAGTAAAAAAGGGAGCATTCTTAGAAACAATAGCTCATGGTGGGAGAAACAGGTCAGGTGTTGTGATGCTATGGCAACATAAGTCAGATCAGATACCTGGAGTATGGAGGAAGATTGAAGAACAGCAGGATGGATTATTTGTTGCTGGAAAACTTGCTCTTGGTACTCCGTTGGGAGACTCCACACACGTACTCATGGGTATGGACGCGATCAAACATTTTTCTTATGGCTATGATGCTATAGATTATGAAATAAATAAGGAAAGAGAAGTACGTTTTCTAAAGAAGGTAGAGTTATGGGAAATAAGTCCAGTGACATTTCCTATGTTAATACGGACAGCAATCACAAATGTAAAGGCATTAACAGAGGCAAAAACAGAACGAGAGCTTGAAAGGGCTTTGAGGGATTCAGGGCTTTCAAAGAGTGAAGCAACATTTATTGCAAGTATGTGCAAGGCTTCTTTAAGGGAATTAAGGAATAGCCAGCATCCTGTCTCATTGGGGAATGCATTGAAGATGCTTCAGGAATTGAATGCAGAGCTTGAGGTTCAGGATATTTTTGCTGACATCAATAAATCACTTAAAAACTGAACAACAGTATAATAGGAGGAAAAGCAATGGCTGAAGAAAACATCACTCAAGAGCAGTATCCAGAAGTAGTGAAGGGTGTTGTTGCTGAGATTAAAAAACTTGGAGACAACGTAAAACAAAACTACGATACGCTCAGAACGAACTATGAAGATCTGAAAAAGCTCGTTGATTCCAAATCAGATGATGTTCTTGTTGAAGAAAGAGTAAAGAAATATACGACAGATATTTCTCTTCGTCAGGAAGCTCTTGATAAGAAAGCAATCGAAGCACAGACCAAACTGAATGAGCGCATAGATCAGTTTGAGATTTCAATGAAACGTCCTGGTGGAATGTCAGGGCAGATTCCTGCAGAAGAAGAAGCAAAAGCAGTAAAGCAGTTTTATTCTTCGGTAGCCTCTTTGAAAGAAGACGGTCTTACCTGGGAAAAGATGAAAAGTCTGTCTCTTGATACGCAGGCATACAGGGCTTATTGTGACGCATTTGTGAACTTTATTCGCAAAGCAGGAGATGAAAGGAATCTTACTCCTGACATGCATAAAGCTCTTATCGTAGGAAGCGATCCTGCTGGTGGTTATACAGTAACTCCGGCTATGATCAATTCAATCGTGACAAGGATGTGGGAAATTGATCCTCTTCGTCAGCTTGCAACTATCGAAAGCATCACTACTGGTGCTGTTGAGATGCTGGTTGATTGGGATGAAATGGGTGCAACATGGGAAGCTGAAACTGTAGCAACTCCTGAAACGACCACAGCGAAATGGAACAAAAAACGTATTGATGCATTTGTTGCGTCTGCTCGTCCGAGGGCATCACAGTCCCTTCTTGACGATTCCGGTATCAATATTGAGCAATGGCTGTCCAACAAGATCGCCAACAAACTTGCTCGTCTTGAAAATGGAGCGTTTGTATCCGGTGATGGTGTAGGGAAACCGAGAGGCTTTCTTACCTATGGAAATGGAACTGCATACGGTACGGTACAGCAGGTTAATATGGGACATGCCACTCTTCTTACTGCAGATGGTTTTGTTCTTGTAAAATATGCTCTCAATGAATTTTACCTGAACAGCCCCAATCTTACTTGGCTCATGCTTCGTTCTTCTGTTGCTGCAGCAATGCAGTTGAAGAATGGTGCAGGAGATTACATTTGGAAACCAGGTATGCTTGCTACCGATCCGAATTCTACTATTCTTGGTGTTCCGGTTCGTATGTCTCCGAACATGCCAGCAGTTGCAGCGAATGCTCTTTCGATTGCACTTGCAGATTGGAAGGAAGCATACATGATCGTTGACAGGCAGGGCATTTCAGTACAGAGGGATCCGTATACAGTTAAGCCGTTCGTAGAATTCTATACTCGAAAAAGAGTTGGGGGCGATGTGGTAAATTTTGATGCCCTCAAGCTCGGAATCGTACACGTATAATTAAGAAAGGAAAAGGAGGAAAAAATAATGGCTGATCAAGGAATTATTCGTAGAGATGGTTATTCCGGTTTCAGGTTCTTTCAGTGCATCGAACCTCGTAACATTATTTCTGGTACTTCCTATGCCGGTGCTGCCATTGACCTGCAGGGGTACAATACCGCAACGATAGTTGTCAACGTAGGAAACACGACAAGCAATGTAACTGCTGCAAGTTTCTTTCAGTTCAAACTGGAACATGCAAACAGTGATGCTGATGGCTGTGTAAACTATTCAGAAGTATATCCTTCGCAGATGTACCATTCTGTTGTGGGTGCTGCTGGAGTATATTCTGCGCTGGCAAGTGGTTCATGGCAGAGCATTGGCTCAATGACGAGCTTTGCTTGCAGGTGCTTTGCGGTAGGGTATGGTGGACCGAGGAGATGGCTTCGGGTGGTAATATCCGATACAGGTAATCCATCTACTTATTCAATGGGTGCAATTGCAATCCTTGGATTGGAAGGGAACTATCCTGTACAGGATGTTAAGCTGTAAGACGAAAAAACAGGGAGAGGGTTTCTCTCTCCCTGTATTCTAATAAAGGAGGAAAAGAGAATGGCAGGACCGGATGGTAAAGTAAATACCAAAGTTGGTTTTGTTGGTGGTGTAAATCCCATTGATACGTTCTTTGTCGATTCTGATGGTTTTATGAGTTTCAACTCTACCAGTTTTTCTGGTGTGCAGTTAAAAGAACTTGGAGATAAGGCAGTCGTTGTTCAGACTGCAAAACAGATCATAGGACAAGGGGTTCCATCAAATGTTTACTCTGTAATAAATCTTCCATCTACCGTAGCAATGATTGTTTTTTCTGCTACTTCAACTTGCGCTGATGCTTCTTTCTGGTTGACTTCTGTTCCTTACATAGGAAGGGAAGTATTTCTCAGAGTAACGAAAGGCTCTTGTGCAAGTGGTAGAGTGTGGATTTCTACTTCTGGTTGTTCATTGTGTGGTGTATGGGGAAGTGCAATTTCAGGTTTTTATCTGTACAACTCTGTTGCAAGTACGGGTACGGCAAAACTTCTTGCAACGAACACGAATGAATGGTCAGTAGTTCAGGTGAACACAAGTTATGCTGAATAAGGAGGGAATAATGAAAGTAAAAATGAAACTTTCTATTCCTGGAAGTGAGGATGGAGTTACTGTAAAAATGTATCATGCAGGAGAAGTATATGAAATGGGTGAAGCATTGGCAACAGTATTTCTGTCTGAGGGTTATGCTGAAGAAATTACTGATAGTGTTGAAGAGAAAGCTCTCGGTGCTTCCCCTGAAAACAAGATGATGGGTTCTCCGGCAAACAAAGAAGAAAAAGAAGATGTAAAAAAGAGGAACAGATGATAATCAACCAACCTCTTCCAAAAAAGGCAAATAGAAATTTTATACGAATTTTGGATGCCTCAATTGAGCCAGTAACAGCAACGGAAGTGAAGGACTTTGCTCGTATTGATGGTTCTAACGAAGATGCTACTATTGAATTGTTCATTACTGCTGCGAGACAAGCTGCAGAGGATTTTCTTGGAAGAGCTTTTATTGAACAAACTTGGAGGTTATCTTTTGACTGGTGGGAGGACTATGCAATAGAATTGCCTCGTCCTCCCCTTATTTCCATTTCTTCTGTTACAATGATCGATGATGAAGGTGTAATCACTGTATATGACAGTGCAAATTATTACATTGCAACAGAAGGAATGGCAGGAAGATGTGTCATAAAAGATGGATGTGTTCCTCCTATCAATGCAGATAGATTTATCACAGGATACAGGATAAACTATGTTGCAGGATATGGCTCTGATGGAACGTATGTTCCTGAAGTAATGAAGCTTGCAATAAAACAATGGGCTGTAGCGATCTATGAAGGACGGGCAATGACAGGAGATCCACCGCCTGATGTATATTCTCTTTTAAAACAATATAGGACGATACGATACTAATGGGATACATGGCTCCCAAATTAAAACAGAGAATACAAATCTGTTATCCTATTGAAACACCAAATGAACGTGGTGGAATGGATAGAACATACCAGACGCTTCTTACAGTATGGGCTGAGAGAAAATCCCTTCTTACAAAATTCTACCATTATGTGTCTTTTATAAACGGACAGAATGTAAAAGATGGACTTGTCACTGAAGCATTTGTGGTTCGTCATGAAGCAGTACGAAGTCTTGGAAGACAGTTTGCCATTTCTTTTTCAGATGCTTTTGATTCTATTGAGGATTTGAATCCATTGAAAAGTAATTATTTTATCTTCTTACAAAGAGGATCGACAGTCAAGGGACGTTTATATCAGATTGAAGCAGTGGAAAAAGATGATGAGTTCAGAGAGCATATCCTCTTTCGATGCAAGGAAATAGAAGAGAAAGGGACCGGAGCACAGGAGGCTTATCCTTATGCCCAATAGTGGTTTTTCAGTACAGCTTTATCTTGGACCAGAAGTTAATACGAGGTTAATTCATCTTGAACATATTACTGATGAAGTTTTTTATGCTGTAGTGAAAGCTTTTAAAGAAGTGGGAAAATATGTTCAAACATTTATTTGGCACAAAATGTCCACCACAACACACGCTCCGTGGTTCTATACACGATCAGGTGGTGGAGTACATTATCCTTCTGCACCTTTGCAATATCCTGCAATTGATACACATAATCTTTTTGATAAGATTTTACATGAAGAAGATGTTAATTTTCCTATAGAGACATCAGTATGGATTGGTCCAGATCCTTCTGTATATTATGCAGGATATTTGGAAGATGGAACAAGCAAAATGGAAAAACGTCCTTTTATTGATCCTACTTTTATGTACACTAAAGCAAACATTAATAGAATTGTTCTTCAATATATCCATGAGGCATTACAAATATGAGAATAGGACCAATAGTATTAAAACTTCGTCTTGCACAAACACGATTTGGGAATCGTATAGGTGGTACTGCAGAACTTGATCTTGCGAAGAAGTACACTCTTACTAATGAAATGGCTTTTGTGGTTCCTATTATGGAAACATGTAAAGAGAATGAATATGATTCAGGAATCAATCAAAAAATTACAGAACAGTTTGGTGTGATTGTTGCTTTAAAAAATGATACCTACCAACAGGATAAATCTGGTCTTACGGCATACGATCAATTACATGATACAAGATCAGAAATATTTGAAGCACTACTTGGATGGGAAGTTTCTTGGGCAGAGAGTTTGATTTACTATGCTGGTGGAAGTATTCTTCTTATTGATTCTGCTTATTTATGGTATATATTCAAATTTGAATTTGGATCAAGGCTTCTTACAAAATCCGGTTTTGCTACTGCTGCAGGAGCAGAACTTACTACACGGGAAGTGATGGGAATTTCAACAGTAGAAGAGGCAGATCCAAATAATCCTGTAAGTCCTATGCATCCTTCACAAAGAGGGAAAAGTGGAATAGATAGTAAAGGAAAGATTGACATCAGTAAGCTTCCTGCATTTGATAGACTCTATGCTGATTATATTCTTGATACAGATATGCGATTATATGATGGAAGTATTACTGAACTTCCTTTGAAGGATGGGTATCCTGATGTGGTTCTTCCTGACCAGGCTCAATGGCTGGATATGACAGCAAATCCCTATGCAGGAGAATTCTGGAGAGGATTTGCCATTGCATTTGACAAGTATAAATTTACATAAGGAGGATATGGAGAATGGATGTAACGGAAAAGTATCTTGTTCCCTTACCAGGGCTTTGTCTTCGTGATCCCATAACAAAGACAATGCTTCCTGAAGGTGGAGCAATTGTTACGTGGATTGGACCTGAAGGACGGTATTGGAGAAGGAGAGTGGCAGATGGAACCTGTTCCATTGGATCTCCTGCAGAAGTAAAACCTGTTCCTATTGTGGAAGAGGCTAAATTTGCAAAAGAAAATGAAGCCATAAAAAAAGGAAGATAAGGAGGTAATAATTCATGGCGATTCAATTTAACAATATTCCTACTACCACACGTACTCCAGGTGCGTATGTGGAAGTGGACAATTCAAGAGCATTGAAAGGATTGTTGGCAAATCCTTACAAGGTTCTTATCATCGGTCAGATGATTGTTTCTCCTGATGCTGGTTATGGAACGGCATTACGGGACACTCTCTATCAGATCACAAGAGATGGTTTGGCTGACGGGTATTTTGGTTCAGGAAGTATTCTCACTCGTATGTGCAATACTTTTAAGAAAAATAATCCCAACACAGATCTTTATGCAATTGCAGTAAGTAATCCTGCAGGTGGAGTAGCTGCGAGTGCAACATTGCATTTTTCAGTAGCTCTTTCAAGTGTTTCTGTTCTTGCAAGTGGACTTTCTGGTACAGAGCAATTTAATCTTTTTGTAAATGGAATTTATTTTCCTTTTACTCTTACGTCAGGATGGTCCACAAAAGACATCAACAGCACGATTCAATCAACAATCAATGCAACTACATGGTCAGGTCTTCCTGTAAAAGCAAGTACCACCGCAACGTCAGCATTGAATTTTGTTGCAGTGCAGTTGGGGGAACAAGGAAATTATCTTGATGTCCGTATGAACTTTTATGAAGGACAATCCAATCCTACTGGATTTGTTAATTCAGTTCTTTATTCCACTTTTGCCGGTGGAGTTGGTTCGCCAACTATCAGTGATGAATGGGGAGTAATTGATGGAGAACAATTCCAGATAATTATTGAGCCTTACATTGACGTTACCAATCTTAAAAGCGTAGAAGATGAACTTGCAAGCAGATTTAAACCTTTGGTAGATCAGTGGGGACATTGCATCACTGCTGCTCGTGGAGCATTGGCAAGTTTGGCAACATTAGGTCTTTCAAGGAACTGTACACATCTTACTATTGTAGGAGAATATGATTCCCCGACTTCTCCTGAAGAATGGGCTGCTGCATGGGGTGCTGAAGCTTCATATTTTTTGAATGATGATCCTTCCCGTCCATTGCAGTATCTTCCATTGTCAGGGATTGTTGCTCCTATGAAATCAAGCAGGTTTACTCGTGCGGAAAGGGACATACTTCTTTATGACGGAATTGCAACATGGCTGTGTGATACGGTAGGAAATGTCATGATGGAACGATCCATTACAACCTACAAGGTCAATGCGGTAGGTCTGCCGGATTATAGTTATCTTGATATAGAAACTTTGGCAACTCTTGCAGAAATACGTTTTCAGTTCAAGACACGTATGACTACTCGGTTTGTCATTCCAAGATACAAACTGGCAGATGACAGTTTTGCAGTTCCCCCTGGTGCATATATTGTCACTCCCAAAACAATTAAACAGGAAATTATTTCTCTGTTCTCATTGTTGAGGGATAAGGGTCTGGTTGAAAATTTGGATGATTTTATCAAGAATCTTTTGGTGGAAAGGGATGCATCTGATGTAAATCGGATAAATGTTCTTCTCCCACCGGATCTTGTAAACCAATTCAGAATTTTAGCAGGGATCATTCAATTTATTCTGTAATACACAATGGGAGAGGAGAATTTTCTCCTCTCCCTTTACCAACAAAAGGAGGAAAATAAGTAATGGCAAAGGTTACAGGAAGAGTAGAGGTTTTAGTAAATGGGCAACTCCTTCTGAATAAAACAGGTGCGACTGCAGAAGGAATGGGTTTATCAGGACAACCATCATTTGAATTAAAAGAAGTTATGGGAGATACGGGTTATCATGGATTTGTGGAATCTCCTACAGCAGCAAAATGTTCTGTAAAAATCACTGATAGGGATGATGTGTCTCTTGATACATTTGCCAAGATCAGGGATGATGGTACTATCATATTCAGGGCTGCTGGTGGTGGGAAGGTGTACACCATGAACAATGCAACATGTACAAGAAATTTTAAAGTCACTGCTGGTGAAGGTGAAGTAGAAATTACTTTCTTTGGTCCTTATTGGACAGAATCAACAAACTAAGGAGTTTTTATGTCAGAAGAGAAAGTTGTAGAAAAAAGTACGATAATTAAACTTATCTATCCTATCTCATTAGAACAGGAAGGGGGAGCAAAAACAATTGTTGAAGAAGTCACTCTTGGGAGATTAAAAGCAAAACATCTCAAACTTCTTCCTGCTGGTTTTTCTTCTGAAGAAGGAAAGGGTCTTGATCCAGCATCAATGCTTCCTCTTATTGCTGCTGTAGCCAATCTTCCTATTGCTGTTATTGAGGAAATGGATATGCAGGATATGATGGTTATTCTGGAGGTGCTTACAAGTTTTTTAGGAGTAGGGGAATCCCAAAAGAGTGGGAAAAAGTAGTATGGAGCGTTGCGTACCTTTTTAAATTTCCCCCTGATGTATTATGGGAAATGGAGTTAGATGAGCTTTTATTTTGGGCAGAAGGTTCCTTATACGTTGCTCAACTTCATCAAGCAGCTATATGAAAGTAAAGAAGGAAAAAAATAATGCCAACTGATACCAGATTAGGCATCACAGCGATATTTACTTCTCGTGGATTTGAACAAGTTAATGCTCAATTCAGAACACTTGCAAATTCTATAAGAGGTTTCCGAGAGTTAGGTCAGACACTTACTTTTGGTCTAACTCTTCCTATTGCTATGTTTGCTCGTTCTTTACTCAATTCTGGTGTAGAGTTTTCTGCTCATATAAATGCAATACGTGGTGCTATTGAATCTGCTGGTGGTGCAGCAGTAGATATGGCTGCAGTTCAAGCTCGAATTATGGAGATGAGTAGAGAATGGTACAAAACTCCTACTGAACTTGCTGCAGGAATGGAACGTCTTGCTCATGCTTTTGGAGAAACATTTTCTAATGACAAAGAAATGTTAGATTTCTTTAATGTGGCTGTTCGTCTTTCTACTGCAGCCCAAATGGATATGGAACGCACCAGTTCTCAACTTATTCAAATAATGAATATGTTTTCCATTCCTATGGCAAATGCATCAGCAGCAGCAGATGTTCTTACAAATGCTTTTATTCAAACTACTGCTGAAATGGAAGATTTAATGGTAGGTATGCGGTACATTGGACCGTATGCCAATGCTGCAGGATTATCTTTTAATGCCACTGCTGCAGCACTTGGTTTTCTTTCTCAAGCTGGTATGTCTGCTTCAATGGCTGGTACTTCTTTAAGAAATATTATCCAACAACTTCTTGCTCCTACTGGACGATGGGCTGCAGTTCTTAGATCTGTTGGTGGAGGATTTCAATACACAAATGGCTATTTAAACTTTGAAGAAATGCTTAATAGAATGCAAAGGGCAATGGCAAGAGGATTGATAAGTCCTGCAGAAATTATGGGTTTAGTAGGAAAACGTGGTGCTCCTGCATTTCTTGCTCTAATAGCAAAAGGAGGAGAAGCTTTCCATCGTTTTGTAGAAGAAACAAGAAGAGCAGGAACAACGGAAGAATATGCAAGAAGACAGTTGGAAGGTCTTTCTGGTTCTTTTAATAAATTTCTTGCTGCTTGGGAAAGATTTAAAATATCCTTAACTGAAGGGGGATTAGGAGTAGTTCTTGCAAAGGTGCTACAGTTTTTTGCATGGCTTCTTGATTTACTTTCAGAAATACCTGATGATATATGGACTTTTATAGGTGCTGTTGCTGCAATGACAGCAATAATTGGTCCTTTAATTTATATGATAGGGGCATTGAAAGTAGCTCTTTTAGCTCTTGGTGCAAATCCTGTAATGCTTACTATTACACTCATTGTTATACTCATTGCTGGTCTTTACATGGCTTTAAAACCAGTTTATGATGAATGGGTAAGGGTTTCTCGAATAACAGACAAAGCAAAAAGATCTTTTGAAAACTTATCCATTCCATTACAATATGTTCTTATTATGGTTCGTTCCTTTGGAGCTGTATGGGATTGGATAGGAAACTCTATTGATGAAGCGATTACAGATATGCGTAATTTTGGAAATATGGCAAAAAGAGTTGCTGATGTAGTTTCTGCTGCATGGGATGTTGTAACTTCAAATTCATCCAATAGAGCTTCTCGTAGGGATGCTCTTGCTGCTGCTATTGTAAATGCACAATCAAGTGTTGATGTTTTTTATAATGCTCCACACATGGCAGGAACAACACTTGCCTCACAATTAAATGCTGTTTTTTCAGGAAGAATGTGGATAGGTAGAATAGAAATACAACCAAGTACGGGACTTAATGCTATTATACAAGGTGTACAACAACATGGAGCACACATGACAGGACATGGAGTTCAATTGGTTGCTCTTCCCCCTACAGGTGATGTGGGTAATGGACTTGGTGTAGGTGGTGCTCCAATCTTCAATCCTAATCTGAATATTGCACAAGGTTTTGTAGGAGCACTTCGTAGATAAAGGAATAAAATTATGCCAATACCTTCTTTGCCATCAATAGGACCACAAATAGGAGATTCTTCAAGAATAGGAACATTTGATCCCTTTGATACTTTTTCAAAAACATGGCACGATAATCTTTCTGATGCTTCATTTAGAGGAGTAAAATTTAAAATCTCTTCTTCAGAAACAACTATAGGAAGACGAACTAAACTTACAGAACTAAATACTGAAAAATCATCTGCACTTGATAGAAGAATATATAGACGCAGAGCACAAAATCCGCAATTTGGTTTACGAACTATTCATACTACAGAAGTTGTTGGAGTAGAAAAAAATGCTGCAATAGTTCAGGATTTAGGAAGGCAACCTGAAAAATTTGAAGTTGATGCTTTTGTAATTCAAAATTCTGAGAATGGTTACGATTATTTTACAGAACGTGACAATTTAATAAGAGCATTAAATACATACGGTCCTGGTCTTCTTGTTCATCCTTTTTATGGTGAGTTGGATGTTTATGTTGAGAAAGAAATAAAAATAACAGAAAGTTTTAAAGAAGGTGGGATAGCCAAATTTAAGATATGTTTTGTAGAATCTCCTGAAGGTGATGCAGTAAATCTTGAATCTATTGTTGCTGATTGGAATTTTAGAATAACCAATATTGCTGACTTAGCGAATGCTCTTGGATTGGATTCCCTTGCTGGAGTTATCTCTGGAGTTATGGATGCCGTAGCCCTTGCAAAAGGATGCATGATGGCATTGAAATATATTGTAAAAGGAATTCAGTCAATAAAAGGAGCTATCTCTTCTGTTGTTGCTGCTGCTTCTGGTTTTGTTACTGGTATAATGGATAATATTGATTCTATATTAGATGCTCCTTGTGATATTATCGTTGCGGTAAAACAAGGAATAGGTGTTTTTAAAGGAACTGTGGGATTATCAGGAGAGATGGTTTCTGGTGGAATAATAGGAGGATGTTCAGGAACTAAACGAAGTAATCATGATCAGTATATTCTTACCGGAGAAGCAATCCCGTCAGGACTTGGAATATCTGTTGTTGATTCAATGTTGGATATGGCAGATATTACTCCAAGTGATTTGGGGCAAACCACTTCTCCTGCAGGAACTATTGCACAAACAGTATTGTATAATACAATAAATTTCTTTACTTACACAACTATTATTCAAATTGCAATAAAAATTAGTTTTGGCAATAAAGAGGAAATGCTTGGAACGCTTCAGAAAATAGTCGATGGTATGGATGCTTTTCTCGATGCACTTGGAAGACAAAGTGCGGATATGAAAAATGATGATATATTTACTGCAATGCAGGATATTCGTGCTGAATTTATCCTTGCGATGAATGGATTGAACCAAGATCTTGTTCAGGTTACTTCTTATACTACTACACAAGATCCTCCTCCTGTTCTTGTTCTTGCTTATGATTGGTATGAGAATATATATCGTGATCAAGAGATAATTGATTTAAACCATCCCTTGATTCGACATCCTGGCTTTCCACCGCAAGGTGTAGATATTAAAATGTTGGCATCATAAAATGTCAGTAGTAAAAGTAAAAATAAATAATAAAATTTCGTCTTTATGGAATGAATTTTCTATTATAAAAGAGCTTCCTTCTATGAGCAATGTTTTTACTTTGTCTGCTCCAAATATTTACACAGGAAATCCTGATGATTGGAATCTTCTTCTTGATGATGAATGCACTATTACTGTGGATGATCTTTCTCTTTGTACTGGTTGGGTGGACCAAATTATTTTTGATTACGTTCCTGGTTCTTCTCCTATTGTTATAGTAGGAAGAGACAAGGTAAGCGATTTAATTGATTGTCCTTATGGGACAACACCTAATGAATGGAAGAATCAATCAATTCGTTCTATTTTTCAGATCCTTTGTCATCCTTTTGATATTTCTGTTACCTTTGATTCCTCAGTATCTTCTATTGTTTCTCAAACAATTAACATTTTCAAATCTGATGAAGGAGAAACTGTCTTTGCACTTATTTCAAGAATATGTAATGATTATGGTATGCTTCCTATCAGTAAAGGAGATGGGAAACTTACTATTATTCGTCCTAATCCTACAACACGAGCAACAGATATTTTAGAAATAGGAAAAAATGTTGGGGGTTTTTCTTTTACACACAGTAATGTTGATCGATATTCAAAGTATATAATAAAAGGGATTGGACAGGGTTCTGATACAAAACAACTTTCCGATTTTGTTGAGCCGTATGGAGAAGCAACAGATTCTTTAATTTCTCGTTATCGTCCTTGTGTTCTTTTTTCAAATAGTCCAACAGATACAGGTATTTGTCAAGGCAGAGCAAAATGGGAAGCAAATAGACGAGCAGGACAATCAAGAAAAATATTTTATGTTGTTTCTGAATGGACACAATCTGATGGTTCATTATGGGAACCAAACACACTTGTCATGATAAAAAACAAAACACTTAATTATAACTACACAGGTCTTGTTGATTCTGTAAAATATATAAAGAATATAAATGGAGAACATACAATTCTTGGAGTGGTTGATAAAAATACGTATAATCCTGATGGAAATGCAGGTAATATAACAGGACCGTTTAATTAATGGGAAGTTCAGATATAAGCAGATCACTGGAAGTAATTGGAAGAAAGATATTCCTTCTTCTTGGAAGAGGAATTGTCAAAGCTATCACTTCTTCAGGCAAGGTACAGCGTGTTCAGGTTACTGGAGTAAAGGATGAAGTCCTGAGTGAAGTGGAACAGATGCAGCCTTATGGTCTTGAAGCAAAACCAAAAGTGCATGATACTACCGAGGCAACCCTTATTTTTTTTGGTGGAAATAGGGATCAAGGTGTTATATTGAATATATTGGATAGGGCATACCGTCCAAAAGATCTGTCAGAAGGAGATGTTTGTCTTTACGATTTCAATGATAGCAGAGTATGGTTGAAAAGTAATGGAGATATTCTTATTCAAGCAAATAATTATATAAAACTTATTGATAAAGACAATAACTTTATAGAGACAACTTCTACAGGTTTTAATATAAAAGATAAGGATGGGAATACATTGAAAAGTAATAATACTCCTCAATGGGATATTAATGGAAATCTTACGGTGGACAAATAATGCCACTTAAAGAAATTGCAAATACAGATCGAATCATCACAATCACTCCTGGTGGTGGTTGGGTTCCTGGTATTCCAAATTACATACCACATCTTTCTACAAAAGTAAAAGCAAATGCAAAACAAATAATAGTAGGAGTTCTTCCTTGGACAATGGCAGGATGCCAACTTCCTCCGAGTGTTTTTGTAAGTGGTGGTGGTTCAATAGTTCCCACTGCAACAAAAACAAAAGAAGCTATTTTTGGAGAATGTCCTTTAAGAAAGGATGATATGGGAACATGTAATGGATCATTTATTTTTTTTGGATTTCCTACAAATTGTACTTGTTCCTTTCAAATAACCAATGCAGGACAATCAAAGGTAAAGTGTGATTAATTATGGCAAACGATATAAAACTTGTTTATACTTCTCCTTTAATGGAAACTGACCTTCAATTTGCTGATGATGGTGCTGATCTTCTTCGTGAAGAAGGATTGGAGACTGCTGTATTTATAAGTTTGTTTACTGATAGGAGAGCCAAGGATGATGATCCATTGGACCACCCCAATGATAGGAATGGTAAGAGAGGATGGTGGGGAGATCAGGTATCTTCTTATAGAGATGATAAAATAGGTTCTCGATTATGGCTCCTTGCTCGATCCAATACAACACAAAAGAATTTGAATCGTGCCGAGTTTTACATTAAAGAAGCATTACAATGGATGATAGATGATGGTGTGGCTGTAAAAATAGAAGTTGCTGCCTATCGATGGACTCTTGCAAGTTCTACCGATGTGTTAGGATTTTCAGTAAGAATATATAAGAAAGATGGTCAAAAGGAAACATTTACTTTTGATGATGTATGGGCAGCACAATATAGAGGAACACCTTAATAGGAGGAATCAAAAATGCCGTTTGAACGCCCCACGTTGCAACAGATTGTTGATAGAATTGAAGGTGATATAAAAACCAGAGTGGATAATGCTTCCTCTTTTCTTAGAAGAAGTGTATTTAAAGTTCTCGCACGAGCGTATGCAGCCGTGGTGTACACTCTTTATGGTTATCTTAATTTTATAAAAGACCAGCTTTTTGCCACTACCGCAGATGCAGAATATTTGGAAACCATAGGATCAGAATATGGTATTACACGAAAATCCGCAACGTATGCAACAGGAGAATGTCGTGCAACAGGAACCACTGGCTATCTTATTGTTTCTGGTACAAAACTACAATATGCCGATGGTCAGATATACACAGTTGATGCTAATACACTTATAAATATAAGTGGTTATACTGATCTTGCTGTCACTGCAGAGATTGCTGGTGCAGCAGGAAATCAAGATCCTGGTGGAACACTTTCTTTTGTATCTCCTTTGGTGGGAATAGATTCGACCACAACTATTGACATATTGGGAATTACTGGTGGTGTAGATCAGGAATCTGATGATGATCTTCGAGCACGAGTTCTTACAAGAAAACGACAGCCTCCGCATGGAGGTGCTGAATTTGATTATGTCAATTGGGCTTTGGAAGTTCCTGGTGTTACTCGTGCATGGGCATTTCCTTTGTATAATGGAATAGGAACAATTGGTGTGGCTTTTGTTCGTGATAATGATACAAGTACAATTATTCCTAATGATGTTCAAAGGCAAGAGGTCTATGATTATATTGTTGAGCATACAGATCCTCTTACCGGACTTACAGTAGGAATTCCTGTTACTGCTGCAAATGGATTATATATTATTCCTGTTTCCTTACAAAGTTTTGATATGACTATTCTTCTCAATCCCAATACTGTTACTACACAAACTTATGCTGCACAGGAGATTGCAAATCTTCTTCTTGATAAGGGTGGTCCTGGTCAAACTATTTACTATTCTGATATGATTCGTTATCTTTCTAATGCAGTGGGTGTTATTGCAGCAAAGGTAACTATTCCTTCTACTGATGTTGCCTTTGCAGTAACAAAAGTACCAATAAGTGGGACACTTACTTTTGGAGCATATTGATGGGAAGATCATCATTACAATATCGTTCTCTCTTTCAGCATTTTCTTCCACGAGGAATGGCATGGACTCGAAATCCTGATGCAATCATTTCTCAATTGCTTTATGGATTTGGAGAAGAGTTTGCTCGTTTTGAAATAAGAATAGAGGATCTTCTTCGAGAAAGCAATCCTATAATTACCGATGAATTACTTACTGATTTTGAAACTGACTTTGGAATACCTGAACCATTTCGATCATTAGCTGTCACAGAAGAAGGTAGAAGAAAAGACCTTCTTGCAAAAATTCTTTCGGTAGGAAGGCAACATGCTCAATACTACATTGATGTTGCTGCAGCAATGGGATATACAATAGGATTAGAGTTTTATCTTCCTGCCAGTATAGGTGTTGGGGTTTTTTCCTCTGGAGATTCCTGCGGTCCTTCTGAAAATATTTTTTATTGGAAAGTTCAAATTGATGTAAATGGGAATAAAGGATCTTTCAGTTTAGATTATGAACCAAATGCGTTTGTCACTCTTCCAAGCAATAGTTATGATTATATTCTTTCAATGAAACGGACTTATCCAAATCTTTGGTATGAAATCAATAAATTAAAACCGGCGCATACGCTTGCTCTTTTTGATTGGTGGCAAAGAGCTTTTGATAGAAGTTTTGGATGGTCATTTGAATGTTTCCCCTCCTATGATGGTTCCGTTATTTCCTGTGGCTTTAGTGAATCGTTCAGTAGTGATTTTGGGAATAATAAAGATTATGATGGGGACTATCTTGTAGGTGGATTTGATACTAATTTTTGGCTTGACTTCGATGCTCATATTGGGAATGAATTTGAAAGGCGAGCATTTGATTATGCTTTTTCGCGTCCTATGTGACGTAAATTTTAATTTTTTGGAGGACTAAGATGGCAGATGTACAACGCACACGAGCTGCAATCCTTGCTCTGATGGCAGATAACGTCACAGGACAGATTTCAGCACAGGATTTAAGGGACTTTATTGTAACGGTAATGGAATCAGAATTTGTCAATCCTGGTGACTTTTGGGCATTACCACAGGCAAAATACACCACTACTGATCGTAGCATGAGAGGAAGGATGCTTTACTCTCAGTATATTGGAAGTGATGTATCTTTTATGAATGTTCTTTTTATGGAACGCTCTACCGGCTACTGGATGAGAGCAGATGCTTCAGACAGTGCTCATAATGGTGGACTTCTTGCTCTGGCTACTGACAGTTATGCATCAGGGGTTTCCACAGCACAGTTACTGTTGGAAGGAATAGTTTATCTTTCTACTCTTTCAACTCTGTTCTCTCGTCTTATTGGAAGACCAATATACCTACTGTCAGGTGTACCTGGTTCTGTTTCTACTATTATGACAACAAATAGTGTTGTAGTAGTAGGATGGGTAATGCCTTCTGACAATTTTGGTGGAAGTTCCATAGGCAAATGGTACTTCCGTCCTGATTGGGCAGTAAAAGGAACATAAGATTTTATAAAAATAAAATCTTTTAAAGGAGAATTTTTATGCATAGAACAGAAGATCAATATGCTGCTCCTGGAGGACTGTTTACAGACGGTCCTCCAGGAACAAGGGTTACGAAAGATTGGCTTAATGCTGTTCAAGAAGAAATTGCAGCAGTAATCACTGGAGCAGGTTATTCCTTAAAGGACAAACAAACCGATACTTATACTCAGCTTTATAATTCTATAAAAAGTATGACAGGTTTGGGTATGACCGCACGAGAGAAATGGGTACGTTCTCATGGAGGTCAATGGTGTGAGTTTGCATATTATGATCCTGATGAAATTATGGTAAAATGCAAAAACACACAAGGTTTGGGAATTTTTGCTGGTTTTGTTTTAAATGATGATTCTTATTTGGAACTTCAAAGTGATCAAAAAGTAAAGTTAGATGTTCCTGGATCTGCAGGTCAAATAATTGATGGGATTACTGCTCGATTAAATAGTGAATGGTATATTGTTTGGGCGTATAAAACATCAGCAGGATCATTAGGTTTTGCTTTTACATGGATGCCATATACAAACATTACTGTAGATAATCCTACAAATACATTAACACTTGCACAAGTAAATGCCCAGGATATTGGTTTTCTTTTTCCTGTAAATTCCAAAATTGCTTTATTTCAAGATACGGATGAATGGGAAACTCCTCTTGCATGGCAAAATGCAGGAGGAGTAACCTATAATTCTTCAAAGGATAAACCAAAGATTATTTCTCGTACTTCTACTGTTCTTACTCTTGGGGCTAATTTAGAAAATAATGACTTTACTCAACCAGCAACAAAAGTATATCAAGTAGAAGGTTTTATGCCTTTGCAGGTTTCTGATGGAGCTATTTCCTCAACTATAGGAATAAGAGGTTATAGAGACACAGGTTTTAGGGTAAAAACTACCGCTGCTGGAGCAATACAAAACTTTGTTACTTCTGGAAATATTGTTACGCATATTCGTATTGCAGCAACAGGTGATGTGGCGACATCAACAACAACAACAGTGTATTTATTAACAATGATTCCCCCTGATGCAAGGGAAGCACGTGTGACTGCTTATGGAACTAACGCACTCAATGTTCCCCAAAATTTTATAAGTATGTATTGGGAAACATCTGGAGATATTGTTGGTGAAGCAATCGTGTACATTGCAGGAAATTTTATGGGTTCTGTTCCTATATTTCATAAATTAGTACGAACATGGAGTAATTTATCAACAAGTTCGTATTTTGGGATAGTTGGTTGGGTAATGCCAACATAAAATAAGTCAGGTTAAACTTGCATTCTTTGTACCCGTTTTTTAATTGCTTCTGCTTGAAAAGTCTTTCCCTGCTTACGATAATTATTTAATAAGCAGTTCCATCCCTGCATATCAGCAGGGAATTTTTTTGTATATTCTTCAAAGGCAATCTGTGCTTCAGGAACCATTCCTGTTTGTGTATAAAGATCACCCAATTTAATGAGAAAAGAATCAAACTGGTCAGTATCCTTCATAACATTACGAAGTTCTTCAAATCCTTTTTGAGAATCAATTTTTAAAAGTACAAGTCCTCTTTCAAACTGAAATTGAAGTTCTTTGGGATGTGTTTCTACAAGTTTGTCAAATTGTTCTAAAGATTCCTTATCCTTTCGTAACATTGTGTAAGTAGTTGCAAGTCCCCACCTTGCTTCCCATCTCTCAGGAAATAATTTAGAAGCTTTTTTAAGAAGCTTGAGAGCCTTGTCAAAATCTTTCTTATCTCGTCCCATTTTCTGTCCTTCTTCAAGGCAATAACAATACTGGATAAGATCATCTCTTCTGTCTTTTTTTGCTTCTTCTATTTCTGTTTTTATTATCTCATTACGCATATCCAAAGCTTTTCTTTCTATTCCTAATGCTGTCTTATCTTTGGGTTTTTTCTTTAATATCTGTTGTGCATCAAGAAGAGGACGGGCAAAGTTCCCTGCTTTGAAAAACTCTTCTGCATCTTTAAGAGAAGGAACAGAATCTTCCCAATTAGAAAGAAGTTTTTCATCTTTTGTCTTAGCATATTTCTTTAAAATAATGAGTGTTTTTTCGTATTCTTTTTTTAATTCTTCCGCTCCTTTACTGGCTGCGGTAAGAATAAGCTTGCTTCTTTTTATTCTTGTAGCTCTGTCTTCTTCATTTTTTAGTAAATGACTCTGCTTTCCCTTTACTTTTAATTCCCTGTTTTGTATTTCTACATTTTCACGGTAGATATATAATTGAATAAGAGGTTCTTTTTTACATGCTTCTTGTACAATAATAGCATAATCCTGATTTTTATTCAAAGCTGCTTTTAGCTTTTCTACATCAGTTGTTCCTTCTATTATTGTAATTTCATCCAAAGCTTTCTTTGCGTTTTTAATAATAATATCGAAAACCTGCATGTCATTTTCAAGTTTTGGAATAGTTTTATCTATGGATTCCTTATAATTTTCTTCAAAGGAAAGGAAAGGTTCTAATAATTCATGTGAATGAATTACTTCTTTACAATATTTTCCAAGGAACTTCTCGAAGGTCATTTCTTTTGAATACTTTATCTTTGCTCCACCTTCGGTACAATTAATGAATTTCTTATCTGGATGAAATCGAAACATATTTTCAAAGTTTGTAATAAAGGATTTCAATCCCAGATTGGTAAGAACCGATCCTCCAAAATATCCTGGAACATACACAGCCGGTCCCATTGAATAGGTTCCTGGATAAAGATGACTTCTTGGATCGGTTACTTTCCATTGGATAATGCCTTTCTCATCTACAAAAACATCTCCGCTTTCATCAGCCTGTTTGAAATGACTTGATTCTCCCAAAGCAAGATCCTGTCCAATAACAGTTATGGGATTGCATCCAAGTTTGATGGCAGTTCCCATACAGGTATGAGAAACACTTCCTCCCTGGTCCACAGATCCTTTTTTTGATATGACTGCAAGACCTGTTTCTTCATATCCTGGAAGTGGTGTTCCTACAATGAATTTTGTTCCCTGCCATTCTTTAAGAATAGGAGCATAACAGCGATTGAGAGCAACCAATGGTACACCTGAATCCATCAGTCCTTTAAAGTGTCCCATATTTACTTTGCCATAATCTACAGTACATACAAAGTCAGGTGTAATGCCATAGGAAAGAAGAATTCTTAAAGATTGCATAGTAGCAACGATAATAATTCTGTCCTGTGCTGCTTGAAGTAAATGAATATTTTTTTTCAAACTTGGTCCTGTAGAAACAATTACTGCAGGTTTCCCTTTAAATAAATTAGTCAGTTCATCTATCCCTCGATGCCGGATAACATAAGGAAGGTTTTGAATGTCATTAAGTGCAAGTTCTATTCCAGCTCCTATGACCGTTCCTGTATTGCATTGAGTAGTATTTATTGTACTGACAATCTGATCAGTAAGAAGTTTGTATTCCAATTCCTTTTTTAATGTGTACCATTCTACAAATATAGCCCATTCTTGTACTACATGTCGATTAGTTATGAGAGAACAAAATACGGAAAAATCATCTGCGGTAACACAAATCAGAAGTTGTCTGTTGAGGATATAATGAGAAAAATCATAAACATGAAAAGCATGTTTCAGCACAGTAACAATAGGCTCTATTACAACAAGGATATGTTCTTTTTCCATCTTATCAATAAATTGTTTTAAGACATGTCCTAATCCCATGCCTATCAGTACAGTTACTTCATTATTGTATAGATTGTAATTCTTTGCAATTTCTCGTGCAGGTTTCCTGGCATTGTCCATATCATAGATAGGAACAGTTTCCATTCCTGCTTTTACTGTAGCATTATAGTCCCCATTTTTTGAACGTATGAGTGAAAACCAATCAACATCTTTTTCTTTTTCAATCCATGTTGCAAAATCAGGGTAAACAGTCTTTATTGCTTTGAGATTATTCTTATATATTTCTTTATTCATAAAGGAGTCACCATTTTTTCCATAAGATAACTTATTTGTTCATCGTTTGCAGTGATTTCATGAAGAATTTTTTTCGTTTCTTCTGCATTTAATCTCATAGCAAGTCTGAGAATATTCATCCATAATTCATTATTCTTTGCTCGAATAGATTGGATTTGATTAATTAAGATAAAATCTTTTTGGTGCTTTTCCATATTAGCATTCATCATTATTCTCCTATATAATGTCTTCCTTTTTGTACTGCAGTAGAAAAATCAGCAACAGGTTCTATTGTACTGCTCACTTGTTTTTTAATATTCCATTCAATTGAATAGGAACAATTCCAGGGATCTTTTCCTGGCTGTTCCTTCCAGCAACTTATTCCTATTCCTGTAACAGACTCATGACCTTTCAAAGATCTTTCCATATTATTTTCAGCAGTTTTCATAATGTAATACAGAGATAAAAAAGAGAAAACAATAATAGGAAGAAGGATTACAAAAAATTTGAATATTCTCATAATTTATCCTCCATCTCAGGGAAGTTCTCTTCAAGTTGATTCATAATATTTATTATTGAATGGGCAACAGCTTGTACAAGATTATTGCCTTTCATTTCCTTGCTTTGAAGAATCGATTTTAGTCTGTTCCACCTTTTCTCGTAGGGATTGTCCATCTACTTTCTCCTTATCTTGATGTTCAGGATTTTGCATTTGTTTATATGACCAATTTACCAGTTCATCCACAGGAATTGTGTGAACATGTTCCTGAGATAAAAGATAATCACTGAGAAGCTCCATAAGAGCGGTATGCAATTCTGCATGACGTTTACGATGAACTTCCTTTTCCCTCAGTTCTTTAAATTCATCTTTTTCGTATATTCCTTCCATACATTACTCCAATACAGGTTCAATTTCTATTTCTTCAAGACTGATAATTCCACATTTAAAATCAGAGGAATCTCTTCTGGAGATTATTTCTTTTGGTTGTTCTTCCCATGTTTCTAAACATATCTCTCCCACCGCAATATTTTCAATAACCTTTCTCATTTTCGAGGGTATCCAACAATGACCGTAAAGAAAATCATTTCCAAGTTTATCCTCCATATCTAATTGAAATTCAATTACAGACATGCCTAATGCAATGGCTTTGTAAATCACTCCAGGCATAACTGTATGATCTTTCCATCCATAAGTTGCATTAGGAAAGTTTGCTTGTATAATTCCTATTCCTCCAAGATCACATTCATTGGCAAGTAACGTAGGGAGACATCCATAAATAAGCCTGTTTGGAGGGCAATAAGAAGAGAAGGATGCATCAAAAGGAACCTGCATTCCTAAATACGTTCTTTTATCTTCTTTCAATATTCTTTCGACAAGAGGGATACAAGAAAGTTCATAGGAACCTATTTTATAAAAGTCAGCAAAAGAACAAATCTTATCTACCATATCAGGATGAAACACTGTAAATCCCAAATTGATTCCTTTCAATCGGCAATATTTTTTTACCGTATAAAGATATTCCAAGGGAAACTCAGATTGTTTCATATCTGCAATAAGTTCTTTCGAGGCATTCCGGTACATCTGTTCTGAGTTGTATATTTGTAACTTCACTCCCCAACAACCCATTTCCTGTGCGACACGAACAAGATCAAGTGTTCTGTTTAAATCTTGATTATGATTGCCTCCTATGTTTGCAATGAACTGTGTCATTATTCATGCACCTTCCTTACAAGATAATATTTACAATGATTTCTCAGAAAATCTATCTTCCCCCAACTTTTTATTCCTATATGAGATTTGGCATGAGAGGTATCTATTTCCGTTCCAGAAACAGAAACTCCCAATCGTTCTAAGGAATATCTCACTTTCTCTATAGTGTAATTCTTTCTGTTTTTTGAAGGAAATGTCATTAGCCTCTCCTTGATTTTATTTTATACCATATTACAAAAAAAGCCACCACTGCAGAAAGCCAAAATAGGAACATCCACAGGAACCATAGTCCACCCCATTGAAGTTCGAAGATCCATTTACTTTCAGGCATTGTGTATTATTCCTTTATGTGAAAAATATTCATAATCTAAAATAGAATACATAAATACATTATTATATACACCATTAAGCCAGACACCATCTCGAAACTCTCCTTCATAAGACATGTTTAAATGCCGAGTAACCTTCTGCATTCCTATATTCGTATCAGCAGTGCCGGTCCATACTCTATGCATTCCCAATTTATCAAAAGCATGTTCAAGCATAAACTGTCCTGCCTGAGTAGCTACTCCCTTTCCCCAATAATTGTTATCTCCAAGAACAAAGGCAAGCTCGGCACTTCGATTTACCCAATTGATTGATTGGATTGCACAATTTCCTATATGTATTTCTTTTAATAGAGCCTTCCCATTTGCATCTCTATCAGGAAGGTCTTCTGGCATTATTTTATATAAAATTGCCCATACAATCATCTCAGTGCTATCACTTTCAATTGCTTCAAGAAATGCTTTCTTTCTTTTTTCTGTATATGGAAATAATGAATGACTATTATATCGTGTAACGTCAGGATCATCAAACCAGGTTGTATAAGGTTCTTTGAAATATTCTCTGGTAAAAGGAACAAGTTTAATAGTTTCACATTGATAATTCATTTTCACCCTCTTTTAATTATTTCAAAATGAGATTCTATTCTTTTAGCTACAAGATCACATAAAGGAAAGTCTATTTTTGATTCTGCAGGAAGTCTTTCATCTTCTCCTACAATAAAAATAGTAATTTCTCCATTTATATATGGATCTACTTTTATATCAGAGATATGTCCTTTAAAATAAGATAAACCTATAATTTCAAAAAAGAGTGCATCAGATATTTTAATTTTTGCTGTTCTTAGCATGATGAACATCCCTTATAAGGATGTACTCTAATACTCCCACATTCAGGACATCTACCAGCCTTTATTGAACTATCCCAAATATGAAAACAAGAAAGACATTCCCATGTTTTTTTTATCAGATTTCTCATTTTATCTCCTTATATGAATTAATCATGTATTGTAATTCTTCTTCCTTCCACCACCACTGATTTGTATCTGAATGGTATGCCCAAGCAATATCAGGATTGTATTGTTTTTTTTCTGGAGTATGAATAACAAACATGTTTTCACACTCGGACATTAATCGGCTTTCTTCATAGGTGATAAGACATTCATGAAGTTTTTCTCCCTGGCGAATTCCTATATCCTCAATTTCTGCATCAGGGGCAATAAGTTGAGCAAGAGCAAGGAGCTTGCAGCTTTTCATCTTAGGAACAAATATCTCTGCTCCACTTGTTTTTTCTATATTGGAAAGAATGAATTGAACAACATTTTCAATGGAAATAAAAAACCTGGTCATTTTTCTGTGTGTCACTGTAATCTTTTTGAAATGCTCCCATTGACTTTGAAATAAAGGAATTACCGATCCTCTGCTATTCAGAACATTTCCATATCGACAACAAGACATTTTCACCCTTCCACCACTATACACATTTCCTTGGATAAATAGTTTCTCTGCGGTAGCCTTAGTCATTCCATAGAGATTGATGGGATAAACAGCCTTATCGGTACTTACATTCATAACAATCTTTACATCACAATCCACTGCTGCATTGATTACATTCTCAGCACCACGAATATTGGTGTGAATTGCCTCTATTGGATTATATTCACATGCAGGAACTTGTTTCATGGCTGCAGTGTGGATAACAATGTCCACTCCTTGCATTGCTCTGTGGATACGTTCAGGATTCCGTACATCACCAATAAGAAAGGCAACCGGCGCACCCTCGAATCCTTCTTTCCTCAATTCATTTTGAAAAGACCATTGCTTGAATTCATCACGAGAAAAAATACGAATACCCTTTGGATGATAATTTCTGAGAAGTGTTTTAGTAAGTTCTTTCCCAAGCGTTCCTGTACCGCCGGTAATTAGGACTTCAGATTCCTTCCAATCAATTGTATTTATAGAATTCATTTATCCACCTTTATATTCTCAATAATTTTATAGTCTTCAAATGCAATTCGTTGTAAATCATAGATATGATTTTCCATTCGTTTGATTTCTCCACTTTCATCTATTTGTGCCTTATATCCACTTTTAACTAATGCCTTTGCAAAAGATTCAAGAAATTCTTCTCCTTGTTTAAAATGAAATGTTATGGTTGGTTCAGAAAGTGCTCCTAAAGTATCATTGCTATGAAAATCCATTATTAACTTTATGGGTCTGCAAATTCCCACTCCATCCTGTGTTTCATCTTGAATCCATATATTTATTTTGTGTTGAAAAAAATTACGTTCAACATATACTTGTATCATTCCATCCATCCTTTTAATACTTTTTCTATTTGTCCTTCTAATGTTTGTTCATATTCCCACCGTTCAATATCTTTTCTTAGTTGTATTCCTATCTGTATTGATAATCTATGAAATTTTTCTGCAATATGTTCTGGAACTATGTATCCTCCAACAGAAGAAGATGTACTATATTTTATTAAAATACTTTTCATAGGATTGGTCTGCTCATATCATGTGGGTCCATACGTTGCTTTCTTTGATTATCATCTTCTCGAAAGCATGTCTCCTGTCCTTCTGCTTCTTCTCCTTCCATAACTGAATGAATGACAGGAGCAATCTCTCCAGGTGTCCAACAATGCCCATGATGAGATTCCATTCCACGAAGATCCTCCAGGTCAAAATGGAATTCCACAGTTTTCATACCAAGACTTACTGCCCTGTGGACAACTCCAGGATTTCTGGTATGATCACTCCATCCATAACGAAATATTTGTGGTTCAAGATAGTTTTCTTTTTTAATAAGAAAAGAAATCTGTCGTATCATCCACATGCGTTCAAGGTGACACTCTTTTGGAAGAGCAGGATATTTAGAAACACAATGAAGAATAGTGATGTCATGAACCTGTTTTGCAAGAATAGTAACTGCATCTGTAACTTCTAAAAATGATGCCATGCCTGTTGAAATAATTGTAGGGATATGATAGGAGGCTATTTTTTCAATCATTTGGTGACAGAGTAGTTCATAACTTCCTATCTTGAAAAAATCCACAAAGGGAGAAGCTTCCATTACTGCTTCCATAGAAAAAGGAGTGATTCCTAATTGGATAGAGTATCCCAAACAGTGATCATATATTTTTGGTAAAAATTCCAGGGGAAGCTGTGATCGTTTAAGATCCCGTAATTGTTCAGGTGAAGGATTTCTATAAAGAGTTTCTGCATTAAAAAGCTGAAATTTTACCCCCCAACAACCTACTTCGTAAGCTTGTTGTATAAGAGTATAAATTCTGTCCATACTTTGATTATGATTGCTTCCTATGTCAGCAATAAACTTCACTTGTTGCATGGTTCCCTCTCTTCATTATCATTCAAAAAAGGAAGGGCAAGATTATATTTCTGACAGACAATATACCAATAGCAATCCTTTTCTGTTTCAAAGCACTCACATTGTTTCTTGAAGCATTTAAGATCAATTTTATATCCCTGTTCCTTCTTTGCTTCCATTGCATCCATAATTCTCCAATCCACTTTCCATACTGTCGTAAAACAAGCAGAAGGGATGAGAAGGAAAAGAATAATAAATCTTTTCATTTTATCTCCTCCAAATTCTCAGCAACTTTATAAAAAGCATTGGAAAGATCTTGAAAATCCTCTTCAATAAGTGGAAGTCCATGATACATTGAAGTAAAGAGAGTATCCTTCCATAGTTTTTCAGCAACCGGACATGTTCCCGATTCATAATTTATAGGATTGGCATTTTTTAAAGACCAGTGCTGTCCTCTCTGGAATAAAGGCATCAGATAGAGTGGCTTAATGTACCCTCCACCAATAGGCACTCCTCTATCTACTCTTCGCTCTTCTCCCATCAATTCAGCACGCACTGCTTCAAGGAATTTGTCTCGATGTATTCCCTGCATTGTATCTTGATGATAAAAGAAAGATTGGACATAATAAGAATGAGTACAATAATCTCTGGTCCGAGTAGGAACAATTCCTGGTATTCCTGAAAGAAGTTTATTTATCTTCTCTACATTGTCTATTCGCATTTGAATATATAAATTAAGTTTTTTCATTTGTTCATTCAAAATGGCTGCCTGAACTTCCGTCATTCTCATATTAAATCCAAGCATATTCTCTTCAATTAATTCAGGAGGAAAATAAACATTAATATCTTCTTTGGAGAATGAAGAAATAACTGCTTCTGCATGATTTCGAATCAATTGATTTCTGAGAGTCATTTCAATAGATTTTCCTTTCCTGTTATTTATTGAAATTGCTCCCCCTTCTCCTGCAGTAAGATGTTTTCCCTGAGTGAATGAAAAGCACCCAAGATCGCCAAGAGAGCCTGTATAATAGGTCAAACCATCCTTTACATTCATCCATGTTGCTCCAGGAGCCTGTGCAGCGTCCTCAATGAGCCACAGACCATGCTTCTCTGCCAGTTCAATTATCTTGGGATTGAAAGGTTGTCCAAATAAATCTACAACAATGATTGCTTTTGTTTTTGAAGTAATCTTCGATTCAATTGAGTCTATATTAAGACAGAAATGATCTAATTCAATATCAGCAAAGATGGGAATTGCTCCCCACACCATAGGGGCTGTCGCAGAACAACTCATGGACCAGGGAGTTACAATTACTTCATCTCCAGGTTTGAGTCCGATTGCTCCACAGGCAATTTGAAGAGCAGAAGTACAGGAATTAACTGCGACAGTTTCTATAAAGCAAAATTCTCGGCTCCAATTTCTTTCAAATGTTATTACTTCCTTTCCTCCGTAAAAAGAAGGAATCCACGAGCCTCGATAGTATGAAAGCACTCCTGAATTGATCACTCTGCTGGCTGCAACAGCTTCTTCTAATCCTGTAGTGTTCTGTGCAGGAAATAATCTTTTACGAACAGGTTCTCCACCATTTATTGCAAGTTTCATTTTTATCTCCTTATTTTTATGTACTACTAATTACTACTTCTACATTCTTCACCTATATATTGAAAATATGATCCTTCAGATGGAAAAGAGCTGTGTACATAACCACATTTACATGCAGTATGTATAAAATTTCCACCTTGGTACACATTATATGTTACACAATTATGTCTTTCTTCACATGATAACAAGAGTAATAATAGTGCAATAAATAGTATTCGCATAACATCTCCTTTTTCTATCATAATTGCTCAAAAATAGAATCAATAATTCTGTGTACACGCAAGGCATCCTGCATGGTACAGATCGGTTTTGCTTTTTTTTCCAAAACATCAATGGCATTATCCACCAGATAAGAAAGACAATAGGTAAGGTCTGTTCTTAGTATCCTTGGCTTAATGGATAAGGCATTGTAATTTCCATAAGTCTTTTCTTTTTCTACTTCATAGAAATCAAGCTGTGTTCCATGATTTCTAAAGATATATCTTCCCTTTTCCGTCATAATATCCACTTCAAACATAGAGTAAGCTCTGCCATCTGAAGGGATAAGAAAAACACTCTTACATTTTTCATAAGAAAGAAATACAGGAATGGAGGGATCTTCTTTTTTATAATCATTAATCTTTAATCCTTTTTTCAATACTTCCAGATAATTCCATCTACCAAAAAGGAAATTACACAAATCAATAGCATGACTTCCATCACGAATAATGCCTCTGTCATAATGAATGGTACAGGAAAATATCTCTCCAAGTTCTTTATTTTTTATTTGTTCTTTAAGTCCTTGATAGAATGGTTCAAAACGTCTGGTGTAGTTTACAATTTTAGGAATCTTTATATCATCATTATATATGCTTTCACAAATAGCTTCATTTTCTCCTGCTGGTTTTTCAATAATAACTACTTTTGCTTTAAGAACATTAACAGCATTATAAACAGCAGACCAATGTATATGATCGGGAGTGCATACAGAAACAATATCTATAAATTCTGGAATACTAAAAGCATGATCATAGGAAATTGTATTCCATTTCTTAGCCATTCTTTTTGCTCTTTTGCTATCAACATCAACAATGCCTACCAAATCAATTTCAGGATGCTTGTAGTATGCATGAGCATGGGTAAGTATTGCTTTTGTTTTTGGAGAATCAAATTGATCAGGCTTGTCTGCACCTATTGATCCTGCACCGATGACAACAGCTTTATATTTTTTCATACTTTTATCCTTTTATATTAGGAAAATTTAAATAAGCAAATTCTCCAAAATAATATTTTGCAGCCTTATCATAAATTTTTGCTCCTTCTTTCGGATCGGAGAAAAGACCAAGATATAGTAATTTGTTATTTACACAAATACTAACTTGCCATTTATTTCTTCTTACATGAAAAGAAACACCTTTATATCCAGAAGTATTTCTTCTTTGTTTTCTTACATTTCTATTGTTTTCTCCATTCATACAAATGCGAAGATTTTCTTTTCTGTTATCTAATGTATTATGATTTTTATGATCTATTTGTGTTCTACTATTTGTTATTTGAAGAATTATCCTATGTAGGATATAACAATACCATTTTTTATTTTTCATAACATTTACTCGACAATAAAATGTTCTTCCTTTTTTATCATAGGACGCATACCAATTATAGTTTTTAATTTTCTCATAGTCTTCAAGATCAAGAATTGTTGTTTGTCCTTGTGTAAGTTTAAGAACAATTTCTTTATTATTTTTGTACAATATTTCATTCATATATTTTCTCTAACCTGTGCCGGGTTCCTTTCTTTTCACATTTTTATTTATTTTTAAAATATCTGGATTTTTTAAAAGATACTCTATTACATCTATTGCAGAAAAAGAATTATTTTTAAAATGAAAAAAAATATTTTCTAATACTTCTTTATCTGCCAGTTCATCTAATGTAAGTCCCCAATCTGGAAACCAATATTTTTTTGAGGGTTTAAGAAATCCTATTTTTATTTTCCTTCCTAATGAAAATTCAAGTTGTTTTATATACTGAAGAACATTCCATCCTGTATGACTTCTATGTGTTTTATTAGAAACTAAAAAATTGAGTTGTTCTAATATTTTCATAGTATAAACTTGCACATCAAATCCATCTGGAAAACAGCGTTCTACAATATTAGAAATATAATCTAATTTTTTTCTTATTATTTGTTTTATTAAAAAATCAATATGCCGAGGATCTACCAAAGGACAATCTGCCGTAATATCCACCACATGAGTAGCCTGAACCGTTTCTGCTGCTTTGTACACTCTGTTTAGTACATCGTTTTCAGATCCTCTGTAGGCAAAAACACCCAATTCATTTTTACAAAACTGAACAATTTCATAATCTCCAAAACTGGTGGAAGTAGCTACAACAATATGATCTATCTTTCGTGCTTGTTTGACACGTTCCACTATTCTCTGCAGATTAGGCTTTCCAAGAATCATGGACATAACTTTTCCAGGAAATCGTGTGCTTCCCATACGAGCTTGAATGATAGCCACTACATTTCGTGTCATATTTCCCTCTTATAAATGTTTTAACAAAAGAACAATATCTTCTTGATATTGTGGGTGAACATTCCCCCATAAAATTATTTGTTTTTTAATGTCCTCTTTCAGTTCAATAAAGGTTCTCTTTTTAGGTAAGAATACATCTGAATTAAATGGAATAACAATTCCTTGATCTTTTTTCCATTTTTCATATCCATTCATTTTACAAATACCTTCCTATTTGTTTTTTTGAATTGTCTCCATACTCTTCTATATTCAGGGGAGTAAAATTCAATGTTTTTATAAAGTTCTCGAATTATCATGTGAAAGCGTTTTCGAAGTTCTTTTACTCTTTTTTTCCGCATCCTCTCTCTCCTTTCTTTTCTTTATCCGATATTTTTCCTGTGTTGCTCGCATTTCTTTTTTATGTTTTTCATAATATCCCAAATTAAAAACAGCTTGCCGTCCATTTTTGTGTACCTTGCAATAAGAAGGAATTCCTCGTGCAGGATAATTCCCAAATTCCTCTATTGGACGATACTCATTACAATCAGGACACCATGCGACCTTCTTGCCATCCTGGTCCATGATCTTTGGCTGGCGATAATTTCTTTTCTTTGGCTGTTGTTTTTTCATACTGCCTCAGAAACTCCTTTTGAATTCTGTTTTATCTCAAAAACTTTGTCTGCCGATTCAATAATATCCTGGTTATGAGTGATAATAATAAATTGAATCTTCAACTTGTCAGAAAGCATCTTTATCATCTCCCCTGCCTTTGGCTGTAATTCTCTGGAAAGCATTTTAAACGGCTCGTCTAACCATATTGTGTTGCTTATCTGTCCTTTAAGAAGGTTCCACAGAGCAATCCTGAGAGCAAAGGAAGCAACATCCACCACTCCACCACCGGATGCAGACAAGGGATCAACACGTTCTTTTCTTCGTATGAAATAGAGATCAGCTTCGGTCTTTCCACGTTTAATAACAAACTCTACCTTGAATTCATAAGGATCATCAAATACAGAAGAGAGTGCAGTGCTCACCACTTCACTGATATGATATTCAAGTTCCTGCTGTGTCTGCTTTGCCACTTCCTGAATAATCAATTGAGCTTCTTCAATATCCATCTTTTGCTTCGTACATGTTTTTATTGTATCCGCAATTGTACGCATTTCTTTAAGAAGATATTCTTTTTTGCCTTTTATCTTATTCAGAGTTTCACGAAGATCTTTTACTCGTTCTCTATGCTTCAGACCATTCATGTGATTCTTCCATATTTATAATCTCTTTTTCTATTTCTTTTTCCTTTTTTTCGATTACAGTCTCCATCTCTTGAATACCTTTCTCGGCATCCTCTATGGTTTTGTAACCAAAATCCTTCTCCAAGCGAGACATCAAATGCTCAAGCTTTCCTTCTGCCTGCGCTTTCTGAGTCTTGCCTTCATCTATTTTTTTCTTCATTTCGAGAAGTTTTTTTTCAATGTCCATATCTTTCCTCACTGCATTCAACAATGATGTTTTTTACTTTTTTACGACAGGTATTGCAAAGGTCATAGTGTGTAATTTCTTGACCTTCTTGTGAGTTGTCATAGATATTTACACTATCAAAAATATCCTTATCATCCTTTCCTACTTTTCCACACCTATCACATTTTACTAAAATCATTCTATTACCTCCCAAATAATATCTTGTACTGGTTTTCGTGTTTTATTGTTCCTGAAAAATCGTTTGAGATTGTGTTCAAAATTAAGAGTTATTTTATATTCAGTGCTGATTTTGTTAATAAAGGACTCTATTCGAGCATCACGTTCTTTCATCTCTTTTATGTGTTCCCTGCTGACTGCATCCTTCTCTATAGGTATCTCCACTGCTTCCAGTTCGTTCGTATCGGCATACCACAGAAATACCTTTGGCTGGTGCTTATACTGGTCTGCATCCATTCTCATAAGGCTTCCTGGACTTAAAAACCATCTCTTGCCATGCCTAACCTGAAAGGTCTGGTGGTTATCTCCTGCAAGGATTCCTACGCATTGCTCCGGTACAGAATCAAACAATTCATCCAATTCCATAATCTGTTCAATGAAAGGATTCTGTTTCTCTTTGGGTGATTGAAATAATTCATGAATCATGAGAATAAGTTTATCTGTTTTTTTCAATTTCATATTATTTATTATTTGCAAACCTTCTTGTAGTAATCCCCAAGGAATACCATATACAAGAACATTTGGTATTGAAGTATAGAAAGAAGGACTGAGTAATGTTATTCTTTCAGCAGTACTCAATACATTCAAATTTGTTTTATATAATAAAGCAGGATTGTGTCCTGGAAGTTCATGTTGACCTGGAATGGTAACAAATGAACCAGGAAGATGTTCTATTGCCCATGCAACAAGAGCATGGGAACTTTTCCATGTATCAAAAAGATCCCCAGAATGAAGTAACGGACAATATTTATTTTCCTTTTGAAGATTCCAAATAAACTCAATCTTTCTTGCCATTGTTTCCTGATAATTATCTGTTCGGCATAAAGGAGTCTTTTCAGATAAATGCCAGTCTGCTGTGAGAATTGCTGTTGCTGTTCTATTCATGAATATGTTTCTCCTCTATTGGTCTGCCACACAGGACGCAAACATCTCCCATTTCTTTTTTAAACTCTTTCTCTGCCTTTTCAAGTGAGGAAGTTAAACAATGTATTTTTCCTTCTTCTACTCTGATAGAAGAAACAGTATCAATTAAAAGATCAAGATCAGCTTGAACTGCCCATTTTTCTATTTCTTTTTCTTTCAAAGCGAGAAGTCTTTCTTGTATTTTTTCTAAAGCTTTTACATCGGGAATATTTTTAAGAATATCCTTCGTTTTTATAATATCATTTATAAGAAAAGAATTTGCTGAATATTTTATACAAAGATCATTCCATTCACTATAGTTTTTATTTATTTTAATAAATCGTTTTTCAGCTTTATCCACATTTTTATATTGCTGTACAACCTTGTCTTTTTCTTCTATTTCCATAGAAAGCATAATGAGTTTTTGGTATTCCATTCTATTTTCTTCAAATGTAGAAAACTTTTCTTCCAGTTCAGACAAATTCTCTTCCATCATCACAAGGTCTGGTACTGCATCGAGGAGTTTATTTTTTGCTTCGAGTTGTTCCTGGTTATGAGTAAGTGTGCTGTTATTCCTGCGTTTCTGTTTCTCTATTTCAGAAAGACCTGTATCTATCTTGTCAATATTGGCAATACGATTGAGAAGTTTTGCCATCTCTCCTGACGTAAAAGATAGACCAAAAGGAGAGTCATGTTGATACTGAATATTAAGTTCATCATCAAATTGTAATGCATTCTTTATTTCCTCCGGTGGTTCGGTCCCTGTTGCTTTCAGTTCCAAACCGTTAATACTGTATTTCCCTTCTTTATCTGTACGAGTATGTGCAATATCTGTTTCTGAATTAAGAAGAAGTCCTACATGAGTGATCCCTCCCCAATTGCTTCTGTAGGAGTCCCCTGCCGGTCTGTTCTTCAGAAGCCAGTTGAATGCTCGAAGTATTGCACTCTTTCCTGAATCACTTGATCCTACAATTACATTGACATTAGGATGAAGAGCAAGTGTTGTTTTTTTATGGCTTTGAAAATTGTCAATAGTAAGTATTTCAATCATTTAAAATGCCTCCAAGCATAAAGTGCCAGCAAAAGTGCCTCTGCCCTTCCATCAAGCATCCGTCCTCGTGGAGTGTAGAAGTGTTCTTTTTTCAAAGAAGGAAACAATTCTAATGCTTTGGTGATTGATTCCTCTTTCTTGCTTGTTAAAGAGAAATCTTTTTTCCACTTGGATGAAGGGATCTCCTGATAGGCTATTTCTGCAATCTGCAGCGCAGCCTTGAGTCCTCCATATCCGCATCCATAGGAAAATGCTCCTACAATTCCCTGCTTTGGCATTGTCTGTGCTTTTTCTATCAGACAAAATACTTCCTCTCCTCTATAAAGTTTTATATTGTTCAAAACTGTACGAAAATTTATTTCATGATTGGGAAGAAGAGGCATATCAAATATATGATGTACTTTTTTATCTCCATCAATAATTACAATGGCTCCCTTCTGACCAGGATCGATTCCTATAAAGTATCCCATCGTTTCTTCCTTGTGTTTCTTGATGATATGGAATCTTCAATGGCATTCCATTTGTCCTTTACACGTTTTGACAGTTCCTCTTCAAGATTGCTTTTTTCAATAAATGTTATGAGTGCTCGTGGTGAATATTTCACACCGTCCCATTCAAGTTTTTCTGCCTTGCTTGATTTCCCCATATCTGTTTTAAGATCATAAAGAAAATCAATATTTGTCCAGACATTATCCACTCCATAATCAAAAAGAATATTGATGAAACATTCCCTGAATGGAAGTCCTACCTTGTTCTTTGTAATCATTGCCTTGACAGTGACACCGATTACACGATCTTTTCTTTTGTGCTTCTCAGTCTCAGCCAGCCATATAATCTGGCTGGCATAGAAATTGAGTGCATCTCCTCCTGTCCTGACATGCTTGAATCCGAACTTCACGCCGATATTCTGACGAACTTGAGAGATAACAATAAGAAGGCATTTCTTTTTCTGAATCTTTTGCCGAAGGATACGGAAGAAACTGGACATTTTTTTTGCTTTCTCTGTACCATACGTTCCTTCCTCAACAGGATCTTTTCCTTTTGCAAGAGCTGCTTTTCGTCTTTCGTACCGAGCAAGTTCTTCTGCAGAAGCAAGAGAATCCAACGAGTCAAGAATATAAATGAGATATTCATCCTCTTCAAGAAGATCCATCTGTACGTCTAAGGAGTTTTCAAAATCATCAACAGTGTAGCTGCTGTCTTGATCTTCATGAAAAATATCAAATCCATACATATACTTTGAATCGAAAGAGTACCCTGCTTCTGCATCGTCATAGTACCATTTAATTTTTTCCTTGAACTTCTTTCTTGCTTGAGCCACCATCTCTGTAGAGATAAGTGTCTTGCCTGTGGATTTGTCCCCGATGATATTGATTATCTTTCCAAAAGGACTGCCTGAACCTCCAAGGGCAAGATCAAAAAGATCAGAGCCGGTGGAGGCAAAGGCTAATTGCAATGCAGGATGTGAATCATCTACCTCCTGCACCACTTCCTCTACTTGTTCTACTATTGTTGGAGTTGTTGGAGATTTTTTTTCTTGTTTCTTTCTCATCTTGTTTCACCATTTGTCCAGTATATCCTTTGAGAAGGATTTGAAGTTTGGCATAATCCACTTTCCAACGTCCTCCGATTTTCTTTCCTATGCCATAAATCTGTATCCAGTTACGAATTGTTGCCAAGGTCACACCTGATAAAGTGGATGCATATCGAGTGGATATGTATTGAGTCTCAGTCTTTTTCATGCATGCTATCCCTTTCATCAGCACATGCATCCCATTCCTTGCAATCATCACACTCTTTTTCTTCATCATTATCCACTCCAAACTTATATCCATGTGGACAGCGTGAATCCTTTTTGGAGGATGCTTCTTTTTTGTTTCTCCTTGGTGTTTCCTCTGCATCATCATCTTCATCTTTTTCTTTCGATCCCTTCCTGCCGGTATTCGCTTCTTCATCCTCTTCAATACCATAAAAGGCATTTTTAATCTCATCATAAGATGGGATTACGAGAAGTGCATCAAGAGGATAAGACGTTTCAAGGATGGATTCCTTGTAAGGACGTTTCCTTTTTTCAAATGAGAAAGATTTAAACTTGAAAAAAGTCTGTCCTTCAATCTGATCCTCAGAAGCCCTCATACGGATAGTTCTTCCTTCTTCAAGATCACAGAAAGTGATAACTTCCTCTTCTGCGGTCTCGGCTTCTTCCAGAAGTTCCTTTTCAAAAAGATAATGAGATACTTCAAACAGTTTGATCTTTCCTTCATTATCTTCATCATCCAGGTCTATAACATTATAGACACAACGGCGTGAAGGTTTGAGTGATTGAATCATTTTCTTATTTGGCTTATCTTCCTGCATAAGAATTGCCATTTCTTCACAGATTGGACAGGGCTTGCCATACGTTCTTTTAAGACAGACAAAGGAATCTTCCGTAGGACCGATCCTGCGGTGTACCCAAAGATCGAGTACATAATCCTCAAATCCCTGCTTAATTCCCTGCGGATGATTGTCTGAAGAAACAGTATAGGGAATGATGTCTATCCTGTTGGTTCCCTTCGTAGGCTTGAACCATGCGACATCATCATAATCAGAAAGATTGAGTATCTGCTTCCCTCTGACACCACCGGAATCCTTGTTCTTCGCATTCTGCTTCTGACGGTCAGCAAGGGCTTTCCTTCTTTCCTCTTTTGAAATCTTTTTAACTGACATTTATGCCTCCTTTTACTTTTATTAAAACTTTCCTAACGGATTTTTATTCCCAAGATAAATTCCATGCTTACCACCAAGCCAATTTGTATCTTCTTCTGTTAAAGGCTGACCAGGAATAATAAGTTGTTTGCAATATTGATGAACAATAAATGGACCAAACTGTTGAAATACAACAGATCCATTTTTAAAGCATACTGAAATAGCTCCTTGTATTCCTGCATAATCAGTAGCACCTGTATTATCACAGGAAATCTTTGCACCAGAATTTGTATAAACATCAAGCTTACATTCATTCGTAAGATTTGTGAAGTACAAGCCTGTGCTTAATTCATGATGCTGAATATCTGTCTCCACCCATCTCCATGAATCAGGAGCATAAAGAGATGAAGAAACTATTATCAACAATACTATACATATCTTTTTCATTATTTTCCTCCTTTATTTCGACCTCGACCTCGACCCCGACCACGACCTCGACCACGACCACGACCTCGATCCAATATACTTTACTACAATCATTTTTGTTCTCTTGGTAATTCAAAATTCCAAGGAAAAAAGTCAGTAACAGTGTCGAGATTTACAAATGCAATCCCTACTGGTTCTACTTCTTCCAATTTTCCTTCTTTTATGGCTTGCATAAATCTTCCACTATCAGCAACCCAAGAAGCATTTTCGAGCATAACAAATTTTCCAATTAAACGTGTTGCCAAACCTACCATGTGATAGGTTACTGTTCGAAAAAACCACTTTTTTCCAATCAATTCTTCAAGAGATGAAATGTTAATTTTTTCATCATCTGGTAAGTAATCTTTTATTATCTGATATGTTTCATCAGTAATTTCTATTATTCTCATTAGTTTTTACTCCTTATTAAGTCTCTTTCTCTGTCTCTGCGACCGAGAATCATTCTTTGTCTGTTCTGTATCCTTTGTTTGTTTGGGTGTGGAATAGTACCCACCTACCCAAAGACGGGCTAAATTTTCCAAAGCACTTTTCTTATGGTCAAATGCTTTCACTGCGGAAGCAAGAACATCGGCTTCATATTTCTTTTCAAGGAATAATTCATATTGTTCACGATATTCCTTATCAGCCATGATCTCTGCTTCCAGAATAGTATCTGCCGGTTTCTTACCGGCTGTACTTACGATGTCCCTGATTATTTCAGACCTGAGAATATCTATCCTTTCCTTTGCTTTTTTCTGAGCCATGTCAGCCCTTGCAAATTCTTCCGCATACTTCATGTAAAGCTGCGGTTGTTGAATAAACTCCCTGTCGAGAGAATCAGCATCAATTTCAAGATCATTTTTGTATCTGTTTGTTTCCATAGTTCCTCGTAGATAATTTCTTAATCGGATGCTGAAATGAGATGTCATAGTTCCCACTTCAGTCATCCTGAGAAGCTTTTAGCCACCTTGCGAAGAGGTACTTCCTTTGGAGCTTACGCTTTGAACAGTAGGCTGCATGACCAACCCAAAGTTCTGTTTCACCCGATTAAAAAATCATCTCTGACTATACTATCTATTTTCTTTCTTATTTTTGTGCGCTTTTTTCTTTATCTTTAGATATTTTCATTTCTGACATTTCTGCCCACGAACCATCAATTTTAGATACTTTCATTTCAATATCAAGAGGCACAATAATCCAATCCCATTCTTTCCTGATGTCTTCACACATAATCTGTCTGAGCTTTTCATAGATTTCATTCAATTCAGGTGGGTAAATATCCATAACAATGCTATCATGTATCTGTCCTATGATTAATGTTTTCTTTCTTGTTTCTCTAAGCCATCTTTCAAAATGAATAAGGCTCCATAAAAGACAATGAAATGCCGGTCCTTGTATGGGAAGATTTAAAACCTGGTTTTTCCGAAGTGCTCCTCGTGCAATAAATCCGGTAAAAAGTTCAATTTTTCCCTTACTCTGAAATTTTTTCCACTGGTCTATTTTCCACTGATTATACACAGGAAACTTTTCATTCCAGAATTTATACTCTACATCCTCAATATGGGATTCAAATCTTCTATAGGATGAAACATTCTTTGACCTGAGATGTTCCCTTGTTTCCATCGGCATGTCTTTCCAAATCCTCGGAGCTATTTCAGCATAGTAGCTCCCATAGAATTCAGGGAACACAAAACCATTTTTTGCAAGGTATCGTTCTTCCTTGGTGACATCCTTTTTCATGAATATTTCACGAGCCTGGTCTCTATGCATATCAGTGGAAGGATCGTGGATATATTTTAACATGGCAGGATCTTTATGGCAACAGGCAGAGATACGGACTTCCACGCCGGAATAATCCACTTCTCCAAGCATGTTCCCTGATCGTGGAATAATACCAGAACGAATGGTTTTCTGTGCAACAACATCCCTGACCGGCACATTTTGAAAGTTTGGCTGAGAGGAACTGGATCTGAAACTTGAAGCAGTATTCAGCCAGAATGAAGGATGAAGATATTCCCCATCAGCATTTTTTATATAGTTTGAAATATAGGTATCTCTCATCTTGGTGAGTTTTCTCATTTCTACAATTTTTCTTACCAGAGGATGATCTAATCCCTCCAATACTTCAATGTCAGTGGACGCATTTCCATGCACTGTTTCTTTTTTTGATTTGAAATTCAATTTATCAAAAAGGAGATATTGCAGTTGTTTGGAACTATTGGGATTGAATTCCTTTTTATCAAAGTGTTTCTGGACTGTCTCATTCTCCTTTATTTTCCTTTCTGTAAATTCTATCTTTCGAGTGAGCTTTTTCATTGTCTGTTCATAATAATTTCTACCTATTCGTATTCCCTGCATTTCAATCCTGCTGAGTGCAAGGATACCTTCATGAAAAAGTATTCGTGCCTCTTCATTCAAAAGAGGATTGTTCTTCTGGTCCTGGTAGAGCATGAAGGTTATGGCAGCGTCCATTGCATTGTAATGAAGCATATCATTAACAGGACATTCACTCATATCTTTAATAAACTTCTTTACAGGTTTGTCATAACCAAGAAAACCGTAGTTCACTCCACCTTGAAATTTTAATCCTGTTATCTTGTCTCTGTTATCAAGAATATGGGCATTCACTTCCGTATCCCATATCCAATTCTTGACAGGGTATCCCAATTGCTCCAGAATCCATTTATCCTCAAATTTCAAATTGTGGGCGATCTTCCCTGCACTGTTTTGAAGGAGTCTTCTCAATTCTTTTCTGAAATCTTTATCATCAAAAATAGGAAAGGATGTTGCCTTATTCCTTTCATAACTTATGGCAATGGAAAGTATTTTTGCTCTTTCTGCATAAGGAGAAAGACCTATTGTTTCAATGTCAAAAGCAAAGGATTCAAGTTTTATCTGGTTGATTCCCTGTAAAAAGATCGTAGTTCCCATAGCATTTTCAATACACTTTGTTTCTATAGGTGTGAATCCTTCCTTGCTGGCATCATGCTCTACTGCTTCTTTTATCTGTTGTTCAAATATTTTATTGATTATCTTATCATCAGGATTTCGATAGACATAGGCAGGATGGTACATGGGATACACCCATGTGTTCCACAATCTATCTGGTATCTTTCTTCCAAGCCATTGTTCAAGGTCTGTAACCGATTGTCTCCCTGCAATAAATGATTGTACTGCGATCTTTCCAAGAAGAAAAATCTTTTCCGGTTTAAGATCCTCTATGGTTTTTAAAAGGTTCTTCCTGCAGCAATTTATCTCCTTGAGGGTGGGTGTGCGATTGTTTGGTAGTCTGCAAATTAGGGCATTTGTTTTCCAGCAATCCTGGTCTATTCGTATCCGGTGTTTTCTGAGAATCCTTCTGAGAAGCTGTCCTGATTGTCCAATGAGTTGAGTGTTTTCTTCATCCTCTCTTTTTCCTGGAGCTTCGGCAACAATCAGGATTTTCTTTCGTCCTTCTCCTGTAACCGGCATGTGAGGAGAAAGACATTCCTGATCAAGAGTGCATCCTCCACAGCCATTATTATTTTTCTCTTTTTGTTTCATATCTCCTTTTTTAAATAAAGAATAGCTTCTTCTTTTGTTCTAAATTCAGCAGGATAGGTTATCCCCCATAATCCCCAATTCAAATAAAACCAGAATGGTCCCCATTTATATTTTATTCTAAAAGAACTGTTTTTTTCTATTATTCTATATCTCATATTTCTATCTCCAACAGTTTTCAAAAAAGGTATGCTTTACAATTAGGACATCCAATATGACTAATTCCATAAACAGTTTTCTTTCCTCCCATATACTGATAACCACAATGAAGGCAATAAGTCCAATATTCTTTTTTGTGAGCATATTTTGTCTTTAAACAATGAGGACATTTTTTTCCCAACACATTAACCTTTTTCATATCTCTATCTCCTTTTCAAATTGAGAATCGAGATAAGGTTTTCCTATCGAGAGATTCTGAAGAACAATAACTTGATCATCACTCTGAAATGAATCATGCCTCTGTGCCATGATTTTGATACGCATAATTCCATTTCTCTTATCATCCTTATCCTGATTGAGAGAAAACATACAGGCAACATGATTTTGCTTTCTCGTATCCTCTGAAAGATCTCCCTGCTCTACATCCCTGCTGTACGTTGCCTTGTTCGTATGTGTCGCCGTGACCACCACACAATGACGTTTCTGAGCAATGCTTCGAAGTGATTTCCATGTATGATCGATCTGATGCCGAACTTCTCCTTTCAGTTCAGGAAGAAGGATGTCAGCATAATCAACAATGATAATATCAGGAATAAAATTGTCATAGTATTCAAGATTATCTATATGCGCTTCGATGGTGCTCACTCCCACTGAATAAGCAGGAAAACAAAGAAGTCTGAAAACTCCTCCACGTATAAGCGTTTGAATATCCTTTCTTTTTTTCAATGCACGAGAAAGTTGAATTCCTTCTTTTTCTGCTTCTCTGTATTCAATTCTTCCATTTTCAAAGAAAGGAATTTTAATTATCTCACCCTCCCGTGGCGGTTTTCTTGTTTCTCCAAGAACATGCTGGTATATCCTTCGTATCATCTGCTGACGCATCATTTCACAAGAAATGAAAAGCACCTTTCTCTTTGCGAACACTCCTCGCATTCCAATTTCCTGGAGCCACCAAGTCTTTCCTCTTTTTCCTGGTCCGGCAACGGCATACAAGTCTCCCCTGCTGAATGGTCCGACAAATTTCCCCAAAGTGCCAGGTAGAGAAAATAATTCATCCTCGTCGTCGTCACCCAATAGAGCGGTGGTGATTGCTTCTGTATTTTGAAATACATCGATACTCTCCCCTGAATATTTTTCTTTACGTCTGAATTTTGCAACTCGTGATTCTGCACCGGCGACATCATCCTTTGAAAGATCATAGGATATTTCCTCTTTGAGATTTTCCAAAGTCCTTTTCTTTAAAAAATGTTCTGCCTTATCAAGTTCATATTGGAGATTGAAAGAATCATCCTGTCTCTTGGCAATTTCTTCAATCATGAGTTCTACAGTATCATAGATAGCAGAATCGATTGCTTCTTTCTCTGCTTGCCAAATTGAAGTGATGTGTTCTGCAGGAACCTTATTGTATTTTTGGAAGTAGCCTATGCACCATCCTGCAAGTATTCGTGTGTGCTGTGATTGAAAAGACTCATGAGAAATGATTGGAATGATTTCCTTGGCAAATTGATCTGAACATATAAGCCCCCTGATAATATCCTGTTCTGCTGTGCCATCCACAGATTTGCTGTGCCACTTCATTTTCCATCCTCAATAATGCGTTTCTCTTTTTTCAATGCCTGTGCTCGTGCCTCTTCAAGACCTGTCACTTGTTCCTTCGCATTCTTTTCTATTCCACTCACGCTTCCGAACAGGTCAGCAAAGACATCACGAACTTCCTCTATTCTTACTCGCATCTCGGTGGCAAGATATTGGTTTCCTTGTGCGCCGGTTATGGCAGCCACATACAAATCTTCCACGATCTTCGCACGTTTTTTATAAAGTTCAACTTCCCGTTTGTATCCTTCATTTTTCTGACGTTCGACAAGGAGATCCACCTGGTGCTGGCTTTTGAGTTTTTCTTCATTCTTTGCATTTTCCTCTTTCCAATAGGAATCCTTCCGGTCCTCTGCATCCTTTCGTACCTGTTCAAATGCATCATGAAGGTCTGTCTTGGCTATGTAATCATCCTTGTAATTTCTAATCATGAAATCATCGGTATAGTATTTTTCAACATACCATTTTAAGAAATTTGAAAACATAATGAATCTCCTCTTATTGTTTTTTATACTATCAGAAAAATGAGTCTCAGATAGGCACATAAACGCCAAAATTCCCCGTAAAATCGTGAGAAAATGATAGGTCTTTTCAAAAAAACGTCTTGGGATATGGCAAAAATAGAAATGCTTTGTATTGTCATTAGAGCCACGTAGCGTCTATTCTAATTAAACTATATATGTGCCAAATCTGGCTTGTTTTCGGTGTGTATTCCTTTTTTCATAGCACTCCATCGTTCTTTTTCCTGTTTGTACGCTTCATCCATTTTTCTCATCTCATCAGAAGTAGGATCGAAATTATAATTGTATTCTTTTCTGATATGACGAAGAAACAGTTTCCAAGTTCGAGTGAGTGTGCCTATCTGAAGATCTTTGAAATTACTGAGCCATCTGATATGTTTATCAACAAATTTCTCCAGTGTGCCGAAGTGGGACTTGCATCCACCATCAAGAAAAGAAACCTTTTGTATCTGTGGCACAAGCTTTTCATACCAATCAAGGATGGTATTTACTTTTTGTACGAGAACAAACTCGTCCCGTACTGTCCGTATTTCTTTTTTGAGAAGTTTTTCATATAGTTCAGTGATTTCAGGATTATTTCTATTCACACATTGCATTGCTGTTTCATTAAGAGGACGAGGATCGGTTGCCATAACTTTTAAAAACCATGATGATCGAGTACATGAATTAAAAATAAGAATATGAAAACTTTTATGTACTCCTTTTTTATCTGATGGGAAATATCCTTCTTGCTGTATTCGATTAAGACGTTCTATTCCTTGAAATATTTCTTCTTGAGTAAATTTCTTTCGTGGCAACTCAACTGGCACTTGATTTTGTTCCAGCCACTGCCGGTCCAGGTCACAATGTTTGCCCAACGAGCCATTCATCAGCCATTGGCAGTAGCGATGGGCTTTTTGATATACTTCTGCTTTAGCAGATTTATGTTTGGTTAGCAGAGGATATGTATTCCATTTTTCTAAAAATATAGATGAATCATATAAAGATCCTGTATTCTCAGGATCTTCTATAGGATTTAAGTTGTTAGTTAAAGCATTTATATTGTTAGTTAAAGCATTTGTTGTCGTTTTCCCGCTTGCCGTTAAATCGGCTTGCCGGTTTTCCGACAAACGGTGAATATCTATAGGTTCAAGTTCTACTCGTTTTGTATGTACTTTTACATAGGTTGTTCCAAAATGTCCTCTTTCTCCTCTGGTTTGTTTTATTGTGATAAGACCAAGATCAATTAAAAGGTTTTTTGCTTTTTCAAATCGTTCTCTGCCCCAATCGAGTCCTTGTCTGCAGTAGGTATCAAGAGCTTTTACTGAATTTGTTTTTTGTAGGATAGAAGTAAATTGATAATGTTCATAGAGAGATTTTGCATCAATTCCTGTCCTGCCATAACTCATAAAGAGGGCATATTTACTTACTGTAATCCATATAAGTTCATCTTCTACATCACGTTCAATTATTGTGTTTTTTAGATTTTCAATTTCCATTAAGATCCTCCTGAAGATAAAACAAAAAGCCTCAACCCATCACTCAGCTTTCGCTGTCCCTCTCGTGATAGATTGAGGCTTTTAATTACTTGGGTAATTATCCCATAAAATAGAGAGGGCTTTGTTTTATGGAATAACTACCTTGTTGCCTATATTATATAAAATTATATTATATCTGTCAACAATTTTTATCATCCTCCTACTCGCCTTTCGGCGGTATTGTTTCAGATATTTTTTTTGTTAAATACTCATATCCCTTGCTGTTGAAATGTGTTCCATCAGCTTCCATCATGTCGGATGTAAAATCCAATTTCAGATATTCCGGTAACTCAGATAATAATACATTGTACTCGTCCGCTAATTCTTGGGGGATGATAGTCTGCGGAATGGACAATACGATTACCCTTGCGCCCTTGCAGTGGTCAATAATTTTACGGATGTCTCTGATATATTCCTCTGGGGCAGTGTTGATAAAAGTGTTGTTGATCCCGACACCGATTATCACGATGTCGGGGCGATACTCATCAAAATAATGCAGTCGATATATCACCCCACTTGTCGTAGTCCCAGGATACGCGCAATTAAAAACGGTGTTGTCGAGTCCATCCCACGTTCCACCGCCATACATCCGCGAGTCACCAAAAATCATTATCGATGGAGTGTTTCCCTGACGGTGCTGAACACCTGTATCGATGTAGTTAAAGAATCCTACCGGAAACTGTGTGTTCTTTAGATCATTGGTATTATCGTAACAACCAAGTATGATGAAAAAGATAAGGAAAAGAGCTGGCTGCATCTTGGGTATAACACAGAGGAATTTTTTAGTAAAAGGGGTAACTTTTTGGTAGGAATTCCTCACCAACTCTTTCCTTAAATCAAACATATTTGAATGATTCACTTTTTTCTCCTGACATATTTTCTTTTTTCTGGAGATTGTTTTTTCATATCTTCTTTAGGAATTATAATATCTTTATCACACATGGGACAGGTATATCTTTCTCTTTTAGGTGGTTCACCTTCAAAGGTTTTTTCAAATCCACATTTGCATCTGTATGATTTCATTTCATTATATCCTTCATCAAATAATCCGCATCTTTCTGTTTCATGCTCCCAGGATCTTCCACTCCATCGTCAAGCGTGATGACCTGTATATCCTTGCAGAAGGTTCCAAGGTTCCATGCCAGTTTATGTGCTCGCTCCTGTGCAAATTTCCCTTCATCATACAGGATAAAAATCCTTTCATATTTCTTTTTTGCAATAAATAAAACCTGTTGTGCAGTCCATCCGGTTCCAAATGTAGCGACAGATCCCCTTCCCAATCTCCATACATCTGTCGGTCCTTCTACTATTACCACCTTGTTTTCTGTATTGTCTGCATTATATACTATCTCTTTATAATGGATAACTTCGTCACTTTTTTTACATGCTTTGTATCTTAATTCCTGTTTTCCTGTCACATCCCTTCCCTGATAGGAAATAAAATTTCTATTTATGAAAATAGGAATTATTATACGAAATTTGTAAGAGCCTATGTGTGTTGTTCCTATTAATTGATATTCTTCCTCAATTTTATATGGATCAAACTTTCTTTTTATGAGATAAGTATAGTGCCTGTCCTGCAATGGTCCTGTACCTTCAGGCATGGAAAGCACTGTCGGTTTTTTGATCTGAAGATTGGTTATGATTTTTCTTCTGGTTTGTGTGGTATATTCCTCAATAATTTCCTGTGCCTTGTAGAATGATACCTCCAGGATTTCGCTCACGAAATTTTCTAAGGAGTTGGGACCGCATATCCAGCAATTGTACCGAGCTTCCTCCAGGTTTATCCCTCCATGTAAAGATTGATCTATACAAAATGGGCAATTTACTCCTATCCATCCTTCTCCTATATTTTTACCTTTTGTTTCATAGGGTATATTATAATCCATAAATAATTTTTCTGCATCAAAGGGCATAGTTTACCTTCTCTATGAGTAGTTCTTTCCATTTATTTCTATTAAAATTTGTTTTTGAATGACATCTTAAGCAACTGCCTGACTTTCTTCACATGCTATTAATATGTTCATTTTTAATTCTCTCCTTATATTTTTCTAAAAGTTTGCTGAGAAGAGTATCCTCTTCCGGTGCTCTTCCATCAAGAACAGCATCAAGTTTCTGACGCTTCTCATCCAGAATTTCAATGATGTCATTCTCAATAGTGTTCTCGGCAATGATATAGTAATAACCAAGACTGTCTGTTTTTCCTATGGTATAAATTCTTTTTTCTGCTTGGTCATGATTGCCAGGAATCCAATCAAGCTCACAAAACAGGACATCACTTGCTGTGTGCAGTGGTGTTCCCTGCCCTGCAGCTTGAATATTTCCAATGAGAAGTTTTGTGTCAGGATCTCCCTGAAAGGAATCGATGGATTTTTGTTTCTGTACTGCGGAGTCTCTTCCATCGAGCTTGACGGAAATTGCTTTGTACTTTTCCATCAGAATATCTATTGTTTCATGATGAGTGCAGAACACTACCAGTTTCTTTTCCTGTTCAAGAAAATTATCAATCCATTCAATAATGGAATTCATTTTTCCCTTTACTGCAAGCTGTTTTAAGTAATTGAATTTTGCAAGAGTCTCTGCCCTGCTTGCTCTTTCTGCTTTTTCTGAAGAAAGATTTTTGGCTATCCAGGAAACAATATCCCTTTCCGCTTCTGTATATTCTTTCCTGTTGGAAATTTCAGTGGCTATCGTTATTCTCTGTTCCTTGGGAAGTTCTTTAATAACATCCTTTCTGGTCCTGCGGATCATCAAGGTATTCTTTAAAATTTCATGGAGTTCTTCTGTATTTGAAGCTCCCTTATATTCCCATGCATAACCATTGAATTCAGGAGAACAATATCTTTGAGTAAATTGATAAAAGGAATTGAAAATATCTTTTCTGAGAAGGGAAAGTATTGAATAGAATTCATACGGTCTGTTTTGTATGGGTGTTCCTGATAATGCAATGATGTGTTCACAATACTTTCCTAATTTTCTCACGGCTTTTGTTCTTTTTGTTTTTAAATTTCTAAGATAATGGCATTCATCAACAATTAAAATTTGAGGATTCAGGTTAATAAGATTGTCAAGATGAGATTCAAGAATATCATAATTGATAATTATATGATCATACTTTTGATATTCTATTTCCGAATTTCTACCTGTAACAATATAGGCTCTTTTGTTTTTCCATTTCAAAATTTCTCTTTTCCAAGTTATCTTTAGTGTCGCTGGACATACAATAATTATGGGAGTTTTTTCAGGATGCAGGGCTGTCCATAGAAGAGCCTGAACTGTTTTTCCGAGTCTCATCTCATCAGCCACGAGTGCTCGACCATTGAAAAATTCTATCCGCGCAATGCCAGCTTTTTGAAAAGGATATGGAGAAACATTTGTTTTTTTCTCCAAGTCCTCGAAAATTTGGCTCTCGATTTGGCTATACTTTTCGCTTGCTACCGGATTTTTCCGTGGGATTTTGCCCAGGATTTGGTAGAGGTAGCGGTCCAGGGCGAATCCCCATGATAACAATTTTAGCAAATTTTCTCTTGAAATTGGAAGTGTCCAGAATGTTCCTGAAAATTTTCTACCAGAAATTGACTTAATTTGATTGACGGTATTATCAAAATCTTCTTTTTTCAAATTTGAAAATTTTACCGTCATTAAGTCATTGGATAATTTTTCTGCGGTTTTATTTCTTTTTCTACTATTCATAAGTTACCCACTTATACTATCCTATTTTTTGATCATTTTTGAGCATAAAAAAACCCATAAAGATCGGAAGAGCACACGT
>OFOG01000002.1_pt1 | contig 48872 bp, 81 predicted proteins | sample 1542341 | NCBI WGS metagenome assembly OFOG01 (sample SAMN04958513, study PRJEB24370) | sediment metagenome | isolation source: lake sediment | place: USA: Lake Hill lake, St. Paul Island, Alaska | collected 2013
GATCTTTCTCGTTGCCATCCTCGCCTGCATCGAAGTATTCGTTGCAGCTATGGCATAGCCTTGAGCCCTTCTTCACCCTTACACCTCACAGTCTAGGCAAGCTCCGCAATGCCAACAGAATCGGCATCGGCAGGGCAGCTTGCAGCCGCACAGTGGACACTTCATCGAAACACCTCCAATACTATAACGTCATCAGGCCGGAAACGTTACACCTAGACTCCGGCTTATAGCGCCGAGCTTGACCTGGACAACGCCGCGTCTAGCTCGCCCATGTACTTGTCGTACAGGCGCTTGTGCTTCCGCTCGTACTCGCGGTCAAGATTGCGCCTGATGGCCCAATACTTGTCCTCCAGACGGCGAATCCTTACAGGCAATGGTTGCTTATGCGCCATCTCTACTTCCCTCCACTACTCCCAGGCGTTCCCTCGAATGCCCAGGACGAGGGGAGGGAATCCCCTCGCTTGCGCTTAGTTCACCTTGCCGCCGACGATGTAGCCGTCCTTGACGCTCGCGGACGCATACCACGTATGCGCTTGAGGGTAGTGCGGGCCTTCCAGGGCAACGCGCCCGTCCTTGACATCGGGGCCGAATGGCCCAGGCTGGAAGACGCGCACCTGCTCACCTCGTTGAAGAGCCTCCTTGAGCGCTTTCTTGGTCGGGTAGTTCTTAGCTGTATACGCCATGCTCATTTCCTCCTAATGCTACCTTACCGGCTTAGCTCGTCTGGACTGTAATCGTCCGAGTAGGGACGCCCGCCGAGCGGTGGATGCCGGAACCTCGCACGCGATGCGTCCTCTGACGCCCAGCTTCGGATTGTGATAGCTGCCGACCATAGCTCGCGGAGGCTCGCAAGAGTGTTGAACGCCTCGACATATCGCAGGCGCGCCTCCTCCTCAAGCCTCGATGCTAGGGCAAGCGCCCTATCTGCGGCCTCGATTGCGTGGAATCTCCGCGCGTTCGCTGCCCATCGCTTTCCATCGGACATGATATACCTCCTTATGACGCCTTACGGCTTGAATCTGATAGAGCGTTGTGTGATTCTGGAATGCCACGTTTGGCGTCCCAGAGTATCCACTGTACGACGAAAACGCCGAGCTTATGACGGCGGGCAAGCCGCCGAATCTGAGCTTCTAGCGCGAAGTATACGCTCGGCTTGATTGCCTTACGTGGTACTGCGCCTACGAATAGCTGGTAGATGTGGGTATCGATGCAGCATACGGTCGCCGTTAGTGGATTGCATAGGGCGACTGCGAATGATGCCTTTGCGATACCCAGGCCGCGGACGTTGCGGACTAATCGCAAGCGCCAATCGTGGTCGGTCTGCCCTTGCCGAGTGAAGGGCACAGGGTCGGATTCCCAGGCGCGCGTGAAGTCCGCGATATACCACGCCTTTGTCGGGGCATACATAATCGCGCCGTCTTCCGCGTTACTCGCGCGGAGGATACGCTCAACGGTCTGATGGAATCTCGGCTTACGTCCGAAGCGAATAGACCACAACCGAAGCGTCTTATACGCCTTAAACGTTGCGCCGATTGGGGAGTGAACCGACAATAGCGCGAAGACTATCCGCCAATACACAGGGTCGCCCTCATCTGCCTGCGGGTCAATCGCACATGCGTATTCGGTGTATCTCTCGCGCGTTAGGTTCACTGCTAAGTCAAGAGACTCACGGTCGGCGCTATTCAGGCGTATCGCGCCATCGAATAGTCCTAGCTGTACAGATGTTTCGTTCATGATTACTCCTCACGCTCAACCCTTCCGTCTTAGGGAAGGGTCAAGCTCGTGGACTAATCGCATATCGGACATATCGGTCTGAGCCCAAGGTGTACCTCACGGTCTCCGCGCCTGTGCGGGCAGAACGTGATACGCCTAACCTTACACTTGCCGACCGTACAAGCCTCAACGTGATAGCTCGGCGCAATCTCAGAGTATCCGATGAGCTTGAACACAGGCGCGGACTTGTGCCTATGCGTGCGGGCAAATGCGACGCCTTGCGCCTTATGCGCGAGTATCTGAGCTTCTCTTGACATAACTCTATCCCTCCTATTCGGCGCGCGCGCAGGCTATCAGATAGTCAACCCTGTCGCGTGCGATGTGTTCGGCGCAGCGTTCGGCGTCGTCGTCGTTGCGCGCATAGATTACAGCCTGGACTTCAGCATGTATCGGCGCAGTAATGCCCTTTGCGCCCCGCGCATAGGTTGCCCGATACTTGTACACAGGCGCAGCGTTGCCGACCGTCCACGTGCCTATCACGGGCAAAGGGCCGTTACACTGCGCGAGTCTCTTGCCTAGGGATTCACCGAATGCCCTAGCGTGAGGATATGGGTTGTCTCTGTTGTCAGTCATCTTTGTCCCTCCTGCTAAGGGCCGCTCCGATTGCAGCCTCTATCACTTCTAACGTAAGCATCGACCACTTGTTACAATCCTGAAGGGCAAGAGGGAGGGAATCTTGACCCTAACCTAAGCGTCAAGGGTACAGCCTGGACATCAGGAGGGACGCGCGCGCGTGAGTGTAGCGCCTGGACGTGCTAGTTTGGGAGCTTAAAGGATTGAATCACAGGCGCAATGCCCGACCATGATGCGCGTCATGCGTGCAGCCTGCTGTCCCTTGATGCTCTGTCTGTGTGCGACCTACTCGTATCGTGTGCGAGGCGCCGGCGGTCGAGTTTTATGGCGTGAGTACGTATTTCTTCACGGGTGTCGTTATGTATGTGTGTGTGGGTTTGGTGTGGTCTGACCTATCGCGCCACAAAATACAATTTGCAATCCCGGTCCATATATGATATAATAAAAGTGAGGGGGGGAATAGTATACGCGACTACGCACAGGAGTTCTAGTACCAGATATGAACAACACGGGCGTTCTACTTTCTAGTATGTATTATATAGGTACTATTCCCCCCCTGCCCTTTAAGTTAGCAATTAGAAACAGATACGGAGGGTTCTATGGAAGTTAGAGTGTGTCCGGGCTGCGAGCGGGATTTCCTACCGTCTACGTGCGAGTTCCACTGCGGGCCGGTGTGCTGCCGCAAGGTGCAGTGCCGGTACGCGAAGCCGCACAAGGAGGCCCAGCGCAAGGGTGTGCAGGCGCAGAGGCGTTGCATAGTCTGTGGCGCCCACGGCGACTGGTTCACGAAGTTCGCGCCCTGCGTGCCGAAGAAGAAGGGGGCTCCGTCAGGACCGCCGGGGTGTGACCGCTACCACTACTGGACCCTGCTAGACGGGCACCAGTACGTGTGTACGGTTCACCGGCCCGAGAAGGCCGAGCGCATCCACGTCAAGTATTGCTCCCTCCAGTGCTACAACTCCTGGAAGTACGGGCACCAGGAGAAGATGCGGCGAAAGTGGCGGAAGCACGGCCGGCGGACCGGGGAGTTCCGGCGCAACTACGCTCGGGAGTTGAAGGAGCATGGGGCTTGACAGAATGAGGCGCCGGGCGGATAATGGAGGTTGCGGGGTGGCGCAACGGTAGCGCGACGGCCTCATACGCCGTAGGTTGTGGGTTCGACTCCCACCCCCGCTACCAAATGGGAGGTGGCCGAGTTTGGCTTATGGCACCTGCTTCGAAACCAGGCGTTCCGAAAGGGACCGGGGGTTCAAATCCCTCCCTCCCAGCCAAGGGCCGGTCGCATAGTGGCAATCGCAGCGGGCTGTAAACCCGCCGGCCGTAATGGTCTACGGAGGTTCGAGTCCTCCCCGGCCCACCAGGAGCTATTATGCCGCACATCGGGACCTCAAAAGGCGCGAAATTGACCGCTGAGAAGGCCAAAACCATGCTGAGGGACGGAAAAGTCAACGGAAAGCCTCTCACTGCGGCCCAAAAGCGTCTTTTCGGCTGGGTTGCCGGCGGCAGGAAGCCACGAAAGGGTTAATGCCCACTTACGAGTACCTCTGTGAGGACTGTGGCGTCAGTAGAATGGTCAAAAGGGACGTTTTGCACGCTGGAAAGGTGCTTTGCACCCACTGCCGCAAGCTAATGAGGCGTATTTTCGAGCCGGCGCCCGCTATTTTCAAGGATGGCGGCACCGGAGCCCGGCGAAGGGGCTAGAATGGGCGAAATCGCGGTAAAGGACCTCCTTTTCGACCCGGCGATGGAGCGGGAGTGGATAGAAACGTTCCTGACCATCCCCAACGAGCTTGGGCAGACGGTAGAGTTCAAGCTCACCGCCCAACAGCAGCTTATGCAGACCTACCACACGGGGCGGGACATCACCGTCAAGGGTAGGCAGACCAGAGCTTCCTCGGACATCATGGCGCGGAACGTGCGTAGGATGACCACCTCATTCGGCCTCAACTGCGTTGTAGTGACGCAGACCGACGAAATGACGCAGATGTTCCGCGCCAGAATTAAACACCACCTTGAGGACCTGGCGAATGCGAACATGCCGTTCGATTTCATTACCGACAACGACTACGAACTCGTTATCGGCCAAAAGATGCACAACCGCTTCATCTGGGCGTCTGCACAGCAGATAGCCGGTAAGCGGGGAGTGCAGACCGCGCACATTGTTCATGCCAGCGAGGTCGCGCACTGGCCTGCGGGTCGGGACCGGTCCATTATCGGTGGTTTGGTGCCGGCGTGTCCTCCTCCTCCATACGGGTGGTTTGACATCGAATCGACACCCAACGGCGCCGAGGGGCTGTTCTATGACTACGTGATGGACTCCCGGCTCTACAATCCGCTGTCTGAGTGGTCCGCGCACCTCTACGAGTGGTGGCTGGAGAAGACCTACCACATAGATGCGTACCGGGAGTCGGGCCTGTTCGATGTAGACGCCATGCTGCGGGACTTCACGCCGGTTGACAAGGAGCGTGTCCTAATGGCGGACCACGGGCTCAGTCCGGGTCAGATTCTATGGCGACGCATCCAACGTGCCTCTCTGCTCAAGACGGGTGCGCTGTTCGAGCAGGAGTACCCCGAGAACCTCAACGACTGCTTCCTCGCTGCCGGCGAGTGCTACTTTGCCGACTCTGAGTTCGACCACATCAGCTACTACCGGGAGATGCAGCACAGTCCGATGCTTATGCTGCCGGCGCTCACCTACAACACGGACGTAGTGGAGTTCCGGGGCATGATGCTCAACGTCTGGGAGCCGCCCGTGCCGGGCAAGAGCTACGTCGCATGGTTGGATACGGCCACGGGGCAGGCCGAGGACTATTCGACCGTTGGCGTCCTGGACCCCCAGACCAACCACGTCGTCGCCACGCTGCGTATCCGCACCACGCCCGAGCGCTCGGGCGCCATCGCGTGCGCGGTCGGTCATCATTATAACAACGCCTACCTGGGCATCGAGCGCAACTCCTATGGCCTGTCCGCTCTGTCCACTGCGCTGGGCCTGAACTATCCGAACCTTTACTACGATTTTATCAACGAACCGACGAAACCGCAGGCTGGGTGGTATACAACGCACGAAAATCGTGATAAGATGTTAGGGGGACTACGTGCCGCAGTGTTCGGGCACACCCTCATATTTCACGACCCGGTTGCTCTCATGGAGATGGGAGCGTTCACTTGGCAGAAGGCTGGCGGGTCGTGGAAGGCACAAGCCAGAGCGGGAGCACATGACGACATGGTAATGACCTTTGCGGGGCTCCTTGCCATCGCACCGTATGCGCCGAAGAAGGCGCCCATCTCTATGAGCGGTGTTCCACAACCCGTGCAACAGCACCAGAACTGGATGACATAATGGCAAATGAATCCACCATTGACGCCACGGCCTTCGCTTCAGTCGTCCAACAGAAGCTAGAGCTAGGGAAGCGGTACTGGCAACCCCTGCACGACCGCCAAGACTATTGGCTGAACATGTACCTCCTCCTGGACCTGCTTCAGCAGTCCAAGCCCATCGGGTTCAGGCGGTTCATTACCAACGACCCGCGCGTGGCTGTCGATAAGGCCGTCTCCATTCTCACCACGAACGATGCGTATTGGCGTATCGATACGCCGGCCGGCCAGATACAGTCGGACGAGCGCGAGGCTATTGGCAAGATTGAGCGTGCCCTCGCCGGCATCGTTGACGACTGTGATGAGCAGTTCCTACTCCGGGGCGAGATGCGCCTGTGGAAGCAGGTCGCGTGGTACGCGCTGATGCGCGGCTGGGTATGGGGCAAGTTCCACATCACAACCTGGGCCACAGAACACGGCTGGCCCAGCCCCCTCATTGCCGAGATGTACGACTCCCGGCAGGTCTACCCCGTGTTTGATGGGTTCGGCCTGTCTGAGTTCATCGCAGAGAAGTCTACGACCCTTGCGGACCTCAAGAACTTCTACCCGGAGGCGCTCTCGGAGCAGGACCTCAAGAACTTCGACGACAATGCCCGGTGCGACAAGGTGGAATACTGGTCTAATGACCGCGCGGGGCGCAAGGGGGTTACCGGGACGCTGGTGTCCGTCAGTCCCAGCGAGGGCTCTGGTAGCACAATCAAGCCTGTAACGGCTTGGTTGATTCCGCCCGAGGAGCACGGCCTGACGCCGGACCAGTTGCCCGTCGTCGGTGTGGCCGCGAACGGCATCCCTATCCGCACAAAGCCGGCGGCACTTGCTCGTGTAAGTGAGAACATCAGGGTGCGGGCAAACATGCTCGGGCAAACCGCACCCACCTGGAATGACCCGTCTGGTTGGGTAGCGGAGAGCGGACGCGGCCTTCTTAGCGCGGTCGAGGAGAACATTCCTCAGTACAATGAACTCGTGGCTACCGCTCTCCAGCACTTCAGCATCGGCACGTTCGGCCAGTGGGCCTTCCACACCATCTCCGGTGACGTGCCGAAGTTCCAGGAGGGGATGAACCAGAAGATTCCTCTACGCATTGGTGAGTCTGCTGAGCGCTTCGAGCCCCATCCTATCGACTCTGACGCCTGGCGCCTACTGGACATCCTCAAGGACGAGCGCCAACGCGGTACTCTCGCTGACATCATCCAGTCCGCCAGTGGGTTCACCGGCACCGGCATTCTGTTCCAGCAGGTTATCGCTGCGGCTAGGAACGGCATCGAGGCGTACAACTCGGCTATGACAGACTTTGGGCGCATGGCCGGCAGTCACATCCTGGCTCAGATGCAGGCGGGTAAGAACCTGCCTACTATGTCCCTGGTGGTGCGGTCCCGGCGCAGCTACTTCCGTGTCGAGTTCGACCCGAAGGCCGACCTGGGCATTCGGAAGTACAAGCCGCTTCCCATCTTCAAGCCGGCCCTCCCCGAGGACCTGCTCATCAAGGCGCAGATTGCCCGCATCCTGCTCGACCCGCGCCGGCCGCTCATGTCGCTGGTTACGGTGCTCGACCAGGTGTTCCAGTTGGATGACCCCGAGGGTGAGATTTCCCGCATCTTCGAGGACATCGCCAACCTCGACCCCGTATTCGTACTCGAACACGTCGCTCAGGCCCTTGAGAAGGCCGGCCAGCACGAGTTCGCTGCGCGGATACGCCAGGTCGAGTTCCAGAAGGCGTTTGCCGAGGACGTTAGGAACAGGCAGTTGCAGATGGCGGCTCAGTCAATGGAACAGCCCGGTCCGGGTCCTGAGACGGGTGCTCCTAGCGCCACTGGCGGCGGACAGCCTCGGCCGGGTCAGGGACAGCCTAGTGAGGGCGGCAGCGGCCTCGGATTGCTGGGGATGTAATGATTCTCGGACCTGAAGTAGCAGACCGGCTCGTACAAGAGACGTTCGGCTTCGGTAAGAAGGCCGAGGCTCCTATCCCTTCCGAAGAGGAGAAGAAGGTCCGTATGCCCAAGACCAGTGCGGAATTGCTGAAATGGCTCAAGAGAGCGCGGAGGAAATAATGCCGTACGGAGACCCACCGCCCCCCAAAGACACAGGTAACACCCTGCCGCCCACCGGACCAGTAAAGACTGCCGCGCAGATGGCTGCGGAAGCTGCTGCCGCAGGCGGTAAGGACACTACGGCGGATATTCGTCAGTGGATGCGTGACCAGGGCATACCCCTGGAAATGAACCTCTCTGACCTCTACACCCTTGCTGAGCAGGTTAAGGCCCTGTATGCTGAGGCTGACAGGCTAGACGCTAGTACATCAGTGGGTTGGAGCGCTGACCAGCCGGACCTCGGCGTAGTGGGGAACCAGGCGCGGGCGTTTCAACAGGGTGGATATGGTCCAGACGTTCCGGCGGGCTTTGCGAAGCGGCAGCAGGCGGACGCGCTAAAGGCGGGTCTCTATTCCCTAGCTGGCAGTTACTTCGGTTCGCAGGGTCAGACCATTGTGAGCCGCACCCTCCGTCCGCCTACTCCCAGCGTGGCTAAGCTGCCCACGCCCGAGGAGTTCCTGGGCGGCTATGAGGAAGCGTTCGCTACCCACATCGAGGGGCTCAAGAAGGCCGGCGGGCTGACGGCGGAAGAGGCTACGTTCGCCTATGACACGATGAGGAACGAGACCTATCAGAAGTACATGGCGAAGCTGGGCGAGTTCGCCAAGGCGGGCATGAGTCCGTTCACGATGAAGGAGATTTCCCGCGAGGAGCGCGGTGTTGGCGCCGGCACGCCTGCTGGTGCAGCCCTTGACAAGGCACTAGGACCGGGCGTTCAGGAGCCTACAACCGTTACGGGTACGGGCGAGGAGGTCTCGGCGGCTATGGACGCGGCTGGTCAGGGCGTCCCCAAGGAGTTCACCAGCGTGGCTCGGCTGTCCCCGCTGGACTTCCTAAGCGGGAATCTGTCTATTTCAGACATCAAGGTTAAGTTCGCCGGGTCCTCGGAGGGCGCTGGAAAGACGGCTCGACGGGTCCCGGCCGGATTCGTTAGCAACCCAAGGAGAGTCTAATGGCAAGCGGAGGCGGAACTAGCAGCACACTTGCGTCCCTGGTAAAGGCCAAGGCCCAGATAGCCAAAACGTCCGTCGCATTGGGACTATCGCCTAAGCCACTTTCCGGCCCGATGCGTTCGCTGATGCCGACGAACAACGCCGTGTCCCTGGAGCCACCGAAGCTGGACGTGGACATGCTGGCGGCTACCCGTGAGTTCTTCAAGGGGCTTGGCTAATGGGTGCCTTCGACGCCCTAGTAGAGACCACGAAGCTCATCGGCCGGGAGTCTAAGCGTCTCATTGATGAGGCAAAGGCGGCTGATGTCAAGCGGCTTGCCTCCATACCCGGCGCGGAGAACCTGCCGCCTGGTTCCTATATCCCCACGGGTCCCAAACCACCCATCACCGCTCCGGCTCGACCAACGAGCGTGCAGCCCGACCCCACCTATGGCCGACAGCTTGATGAGAAGAAGGTCGGGACGTTCCGTGAGGTTGAGCAGGAGCAACAGCCCAAGGGTATCGGGTCCTCTCAGATGGAGGCGGCTATGCAGCGGTTCAATGTCGCTGAAAACGCGCTTCCCGTCCCGGACTTTGAGCCTATCGACCCCAACACAGTAGACCCCGGCATCTTCAAGACTATGGGTTCCGAGGTCATCGCCGCGAACAACTTTGGCGGTCCTGCTGGCCTGTCGGACGAAGAGATAGCCGCAGTGGGCGGAATTGTCATCAACGAGCTTAACTTGCAGGCGTTCGACAAGTGGTACTTTACGAACTTCCCTGATGAGTACAACGCAACCCAGGCTGCTAAGATGAGCAAGCGAAGTGAGCGCCTTGGGATTAGTGATGCGGACTATGGCACGTTCCATGAGCGTGAGGCTAGTGGTGCGCTGATGCCGGACGGCCATAAGTGGACGCTGGAAGCCGTTGCGAAGGAGCGGGCTGAGCAGGAGATGGCGGACAGTCCAGTCCTGAACGCGCGGAACGCTCTTGCGGCCGGCATTGCTCAGGTCCGGGCGCTGCACCCCGATGACTTCACGTATTGGGCCTCTACGACAGAGGGTTACCAGGAGATAATGAAGTACGCCTACGAAGCGTTTATTATACCACCCGAGAGGGCTCCTCCGGGCCTGATTGAGCGGGCTGCGGGCGTCGTCCTACGTGGGCTCTCTTGGGCCGAGGAGACGGGCCTTGACCTGCCGGTAGTGGGCGCTGCCCTCAGCGCAGTGCCAGGGGTAGGGACTATACTCGGGGCCACGGGCAATACGGACCTTTCTCTACGAGACACTCGTGAAGGTGCTCATGGTGTAACCCGAGCAGTCTTTGGCGACTCTCCTGTAGGCCGTGCCCTGACGACTGCCGAGACCTTTGCCACCAGCCCGACCAACCTCCTTCTAACTCTGGCCCTTACGCCGGGCAGCTTGGCCGCTAGAGCAGCCTTCCTAGCTAGGACCTCCATTGGTGCGGGCGTCGGCGGCGAACTTGCTGGGCAGGTGGGGGCGCCACGCTGGGCGGGTGAAATGGCTGGTATGGCACTGTCGCTGAAGGTCTTTGCCTACACCAGTCCGGTGAAAGCTGCCCCAATAGACATGCTCGCCGCTAAGACTGACCTCCACAGGGTCCTGAGTGGTAAGACTCAGATGGACTACGCGGGGCTGTCCGCAGCGCGGCCGGGCATGAGCGAGGCGCTGGTTACGCAGGAGAACCTCAAGCTAGTTGCCAAGCTCGAAGCACAGGGCCTCAAGGCAAAGCTCGTGCGGGGCTGGTTTCCAGACGAGAATGGCGTACTCGTCCCTGAGCAGAGCGTGCTGGTCGAGAAGATGTCAGCTACGTCTGCGGTCCGGGAGGCTGCGGCCCTGAACCAGGACTCGGTGATGCTCAAGGACGGCATCTACTTCATCAAGGAGAAGATGCTCTACCCCTATGACCTGAAGAAGCTGCGTGTTGGCACGAACCTTGAAGGCGCCAAGACTCGGGTTACCCTCAAGACCGGCGAGGAGATTGACTTCGCCCATGAGGTGCTCTGGGACAAGGGCATCTCTGTTGACCTATCCGTCAACCCCCTGACAGGTACGCCCGAGGACCTGGCTCAAGCCTGGAACATTCTGCCCAAGGAGGGGCGGCAGGCATACCTGACCGAGATGGGGCTCTCCAAGAATGATGTCAAGGCGCTTGTTGGGCGCACCTTTGCCAAGCTGCCGGCAAGTACGCAGAAGCAGATTGCCAGTATCTTTGAGCAGGGCTCTATTCCTTTGGGGGCTCCTGCTGCCACAGGGCGCTTTACGGTGACCAAGCCTAACCAGACGGCCAGCCAGCCGGTTGGGAACTTCTCAGTCACGGCTCGGCGGCGTTTGAACGGTGAGGTTGAGGTCAGTTTCAGTGCCGGCGCCGATGCGACTGCCGCAGAGTTCCGCGAGGTCCGAGACTCTATTGGGGCGAAAATCCGCGAGGTTGTTGAGGACAATCCGGGAAAGCGCGTCGTCGCAGAGGTTGTAGACCCGGCTGAGGCCGAGAAGTTCAAGGGCCTATTGAACGAGGCCGGACTAGACGTTGACGAAGAAGGCGTCATCACTGCTGCGGGCGGCGGTGAGGGTGGCGGTGCGGGCGCCGAGGCTGGCGCTGTACCCGAGGAGTCTCCAGACCTTACTCAGCACCCCGAGAGTCCAGATACGATTAAGGGCGGTATCTCGTGGCCCTGGTTTGCGCGTCAGGTCTACCAGCGTGTCTACCAGGTTACCGGCAAGGTGCCGCTTCTGAGCCGGGCACACATTCCGGCGAACCCCCAGGCGTTGCTGACTGAGCCCATCGCTAAGGACATAGCCGCCTGGAATGGCTGGCTCGACTACGCCGCCTCGACCAACAAGATTAACCTTGCTCGGCTCTACGTGGCTCCACGGTCCCGTTGGATGTCCGGCGTCATCACCAAGCCGGTCAGTGAGGTTGCGCTTACGGACGCTGCAAAGGCCACGGCTAAAGCTCGGCGGGCCTGGTGGGTGGAGAACGGCAAGACCTACGCGACGCAGAATGACATCATGTCCTTCGGCGCCAAGTATTTCAAGATGGAGGCTGACGACGTTGCCTTCGTGGAGCTTAACTGGCGGACCGTTGAGAGCTACGTGGCGCACTTGGAGGAAATGGGCATCAAGGTAAAGCACCTCATGATGTACGAAGAGGGCTGGCACTGGATGCCCAGAGGACCGCAGCTTGGCAAGAATGGCGTCGAGTCCTTTAAGCTCGACCTGGGGGCCGGTCGCGGGGTTGGCGGCAAGGGCTCTCTCATGCAGCACCGCGTCTACGAGTACCAGGCTGAGGCGCTTGCCAACGGCGTGGACCTTAACGCCGACTTCTTCGACATCGTGTCTACCACAATGAACGCTATGCGTCACATGGAGGCAGATGTCTATTTGACCCAGGCTGCTCAGCGGTACGGCGTGGCTATGAGCATGTTCGCGGACCCCGAGCTAAAGCTCGCTAAGACTGCCATGAAGTCCTACGTTGAGTGGGATGCGCGTATGGCGACGTTCCTTACGAAGCAGATGTCTGACCTGTCGAGGAAGGTAACGTTCCGCTCTCTGCGCCCAAAGGCCGGTGCCATACCTGACTCCTGGTACTCCGAGACGGTTACTAAGGTCGATGACATCCTGGCTCGGTACAAGGCTGAGACGATGGCTGCACAGGCGGCTCGCCGGGCTAACCCCCGCGTCCGCGTACCGGGACTGCCACGGGCGGAACTGAACAAGATTGCTGCCCCCTATAGGGCTGAGCTAAAGGAGCTACTGGACGCGACGGGGCTCCGTAAGCAGCGGTCTGTCGCCAACGTCCTCAAGGCGAAGGCCGAGTACGAGCGGGACATGCAGGACCTCCGCGCTACACTGACGGCGGGGCCGAAGTCACGTATCCAGTCGCGCATGTTCCCCGGACACGAGAACTTCCCCGAGGACTCGTTCGCCATTAAGAGCATACCGCCGGCGCTGTGGCCTAAGCTCACTGACGTACTGTTCCCGCGCGACATTGCCGAGCGCCTAGCCAAGCAGATGAGCGACAACGGAAACACTGTCTCGGCGTTCTTCCAGAAGCTCAATGACGTGCCGAGGACCCTCCAGACTGGTCTCGACATGAACTTCCCGTTCATTCAGGGTATGCCCCTCCTGTTCCGTAACCCGGCGGCGTTCGGGGCGGCTATAACGAAAGCCTATGGTACAATCGCTGACCCGACGCTGGGGATGCGGTACATGCTCTCCGAGATGGACAAGCACCCCGAGGAGTTTGCTTCCTTCCTGAAGTGGGTCCGGCAGATGGGTGAGGGTGAGTTCTTCCAGTCGGCCCGTGTTGGTGGGCTTGTCTACAAGACCCCCCTCATTGGTCAGGTGTACGGGCGCCTGGCTCAGGGCTTCGATACCATGCTGGACATCGGCCGCTGGGAATACTGGAAGGGCATCTACGGTAAGGCCAAGACGGATGGTGACTTCGAGTCCCTTGGCGCTATGACTCGCAACTTGCTCGGCACGACCAGCACGAGGGGCCTTGGCGTCTCTTTGACACAGCGCCAGATTGAGGGCGGACTGCTCTTGTTTGCGCCTAGATACACTCGGTCCGCGTTCGGCATGATAGCCTGGGCAATGCAGCCCGGAGTCGCCGGCAACGAGGCGCGACGGGCTCTCATCCAGATGATAACCGGCGGGTCCATGCTGTACTACGGGGCCTGTAAGGTCCTCGGACAGGAGCCTCAGTTCAATCCACTAGAGGCCGGCTTCATGTCGGTTCGTGTGGGCGACAACTACCTGGGCATGGGCGGCATCTTCCGGTCAATGCTCCGGTCTGTCGCTTGGTCCCTTGACGCGGCTCAGAATGACCCGAGTAAGTTCTATGACCCGTCCCGCGTGCTGGACAACCCGGCCTTTGAGTTCATGCGCTCAAGAACGTCGCCCGTGTCTGGTAAGCTCATAGACATTGCAGATGGGCACGACTTCATCGGCCGGCCCACTAGGTCCGATTGGGGAGACATCGCCAATATGATGCGCCGGACCGTATCACCGTTCGGCATCGACACCATCCTCGACTCTAAGGGTGCGATGCTCCCGCGCCTCGGGGCCATTGTCGGTGAGTTCTTCCTCGGCCGGTCCACTCCAATATCGGTGGCGCAGTTGCGCGACGAGGCTGTGTACCGCTGGACCAAGGAGACGGGCACTGTGGTACACGACGTTCAGACCGGCCAAGAGCGCCCGCCCAAGACCTACCGGGAACTCACGGACGACCAGCGCATTCTGTTCGACAAGGCTCAGCCGGACTACACAAAGGACGTGCAGGAGAACACCAAGGCGAACGAACGCGCCTGGGCTGAGATGGATGCTGTCTACGCAGAGACCGATAGGAAGCTGCTTGCACTGGAGACTGTCTACAACGACTCAACCAGCATACACTACCAGGACGGCGGGTACTTCAGGAAGATACGCGCCACCATCCTGGGGGATGCCTACACTCTGCGGGAGGACTTCTACAAGGCGAACCCCACGGCGGACCGTGAGCCCACCACCAAGGAGCAGAAGTGGGCAACGAGCTACCTTGAGGAGGTCGTAAAGCCGTCCATTGATGAGAACATGGGCGAAGTAGACTTCATCAAACAGGAGGAACTTGACCATCGGTGGCGCCGGGAAAATGGCGACGAGGCTGCTGCGCTGATTGACCGCGAATACGCCTCTTCTACGAGCCAGCTTGACAACCAGTTCCGGGCCGATAACATAGAGCTTCGGCCCTACTATGACTTCATGGATTCGGCCTGGGCTCAGGACTTCATATACGGGGAGGACCCGGTTGCCCTGCCTATGCTTACCAACGGTCAGACGCCCCTGAACTTCCGTTCGAGCAGTGAGTATGCGTCGGCGCTGCGGTCCGACTTCTACTTGACGGTTCAGAAGGAGGGCGCTCTCCCCGCCGCCTTTGCCAACATTCCTACAGGCGAGACTACCCTTGGGGAGCAGTTCCCCGGTAGGCTAGATGGTACGCAGGTACGTCGGGTCTCGAACATCCTTACGGACTACTTCATGAATCCGTTCTACGACAAGCTCGACCCTGCGACAACCCTGTATCTTCAGCAGAATCCGAAGTACCTGGAGCCCCTTCTGCGTTGGGACTACAAGCCGGGCTCCATTGCTACGGACCCATACTTGCCATAGCCAGTCGGACGTGATATACTGTAAGAAGGAGGAAACTGTGAGTCCAGAATCTTCTGTGGGTAAAGTGGAAGAAGTCGTGCCAGGTTCGGAGAATGACCCGTTCTCGAAGAATTACGTGTCTCCCGCTCCGGTCCAGCCCGCCTCTGATGCAGAGCCCCCGGTGAGCCAGCCGGACGAACTCAAGCCCTCGGGCGCCGTCACCGACATCGCTGCTATTCTAGCCAGCGAGGAAGGTCAAGCGGCAATCGGCAAGCAGGTTGAGGACCGCCTCGCTAAGGCCCAGAGCGGGCTGAACAAGCGGGACGCGCTACTGACCAAGCAACTAGAGGAGGCGAAGAAGACACAAGACAAGCAAGAGGCCGAGGTGACTAGACTGCGGCGTGCGGTCGAAGTAGCTGGGATGTCTAAGGAAGAGAAAGAGGCTCTCCAGCAACAGTGGAACTACGAGGACGCTATGAAGGAAGTGGAGAAAACCCGCCTTAGCGTCGCGGACTACCACCGGCACGTAGAAGCCCTACGTTTGGTCACCGAGTACGGTAAGTACGGGTTCACCCCCGAATTGATTGAAGACGGCGATTCCCTAGAGGACATGGAGGTTAAAGCCCTCCGTGCAAAGGCCGACTTCTTCGAAGGTGGTGGGAAGCCCGTAGAAAAGCCGGCCGGTCCTGCTGCTGCTAGTGCCGCTTCTGACCTCGGAGGTGCTGGTCCTGCGCCCAAGGCGTTCGTGCTCGGTACGGGCCAAGGCATTGATGCGATGTCTGCCAACCTTAAAGCTCTGATTAACAGACCGGAGCAGACCCTATAGGAGTTCGTTACCATGCCTGGCACAATCGTTACCCTGAGAACCGCAGGTGTAACCGCTGGTTACCCTGTACCCATTGACACCAACATCAAGGTCAGGGCCGTAGACGACCTGCTCCTCAACATGAGGGACAACTCTACGGACCTACTGAAGCTGTGTGGTGGACCCGCATCGTTCAACTTCAACAACACCACCTATGAGTGGACCACGGATGACCTGTGGAACCGCCGGATTACCGGCTGCACCTGCCCTGGTGGTGCTGACCCTGGAGTCCTGACGGTCACGGGCATCGCCTTCCGGTTCCCGATTGGAACCCTGTTCAAGGTCGTCAGTACCGCAGTGGTCCTCCGTGTCATCGCCATCACTGACGCCAACACCCTCTCCGTTGTCAACGCTGCCGGTGCCGGTAACGTCGCCGCCATCCTTGCCACCCAGGAGGTGAAGGTCTCGGGTCAGGCTATGGCTGCGGACGACGTGTGGCACTTCCGGCCGGGCGCCATCCTTGGCATGGCCTTCAACTACGGTCAGGTCATGACTGAGGGTCTCCAGGTGACCTACGACCGGATGGAGACGGAACTGTACAGCCTTGGGATGGGCGACCTCGACTATCTGGCCGCGAACTGTGTGGCTGAGAACTTCATCAAGCTGGAGGGTACTCTGCTTGACGGCGTTCGCTTCGCCGGTTCCGCCGCCAACTACCCCGCTCGGGCGGGTGGTGTCAAGGACTACGTTACGGCCGCGAACGGCGCATACGTCGCAGCCCTCGGCGGTGTCGCTCTGACCCGCAAGGACGTTGACGACGCGCTCCAGACCCGTCTGTACGCAGTCGGTCCCGAGAAGATGGCACGGACGGTCCTGTGCTCCGCGTGGGCCAAGAGGAAGGTTTCCTCGTGGTTCTCCAGCGCTGAGCAGGTCGCTTCCAGCGCCAACCTGACGGCTGGGGTGGCTGTGACTCGCATCAACACCGACTTCGGTGTGATTGAGTTCCTGCTCCACACGTCCCTAGACCAGGACGAGCTACTGCTCCTGAACCGGGAGAACATCAAGATGGGTTGCCACGGCAACTACGGCCGGCCTCACCTGATTATCCCGACGAGCGTATCCACGACTGGACCGTACATCGACCGGTTCTACTACGCTCACGTGACCTGCAAGGTCAAGGGCGTGGAGGGCATGGGTCGCATCTCCGGCTTCTCCGTGACGACGTAGGCCGGCGGAAAGGAAGGGAGATACTACCATGAGTGAAGACTACATTAACGGACAGATACAGTTGCCGGGGCCAATTTCCGGCATCGGTGGACCTCGTGGTGGGCGGTTGGACTTAAACCCACTGGTTCTGGCTGCTACAACCTATGCGACACATACCGCGGCCCTCAAGATAGTGGCGTTGGGAACAATGCCCGGTATCGGAGGGGCCAGTCCCGTTCAGACGGGGGGTTTGGTCGGTCTCCAGGTTGAGACAACGCCTCAAGGGGACATTAGCCACTGTAATGGCCAGCGCGTAGCGGGTTTATACTCTGTCGTTCACCTCAACGCTGCCGCCCTCGCTGGTGTCTACGAAGTAGTGACCGGCGTAGCAGCGGCAGGCGAGTTCGAGCTTGATGTGACTACCGAGGGTGATGCCTTCGAGATGGCTTGCATCTGTGCTCGGGCAAACAGGACGAATGCAGGTAACGCATACCATGCAGCGTCGTCCTTCATCCGTATCCGAGAGGCGGGTACGAAACTCATGCCCAACCTGTTCCATATCGTTAGAGCGTCGGCCGCTCACGATAGCGGTGAGATGGTCTGTGAGACCTCCACTATCCCGGCGGTCAACGACGACGGATGGGTGCAGATTAAGGTTATGGTTGGTGGCACTACCTATTGGCTCGTTGCCACTGACACGGCGCCGGCTGCATAGGAGGAACCTCACAACAGAATAATCGGCAAGTTCGGGAAGGGAGTACGGGGGATGCGCCCGGAGTCAAAACCGACTCCCTTCCCACCTAGCGAAGGAGAAGCGATGATACTCAGTGTCAAAGACCGGCTGGTCCTGCTCGGCGCTCTGCCCGAGGCGGGTGACTTCGTTACCCTAAAGGTCGTCATGGAGCTTCGGATGGAACTTGGGCTCTCTGCTGAGGAAATCGAGACTATCGAACTCAAGCAGGACGGAACGCTGACCAGATGGAATGTTGAGAAGGACCCGAACAAGGAGTTCAAGCTCAGCAAGACGGCAACGGGCGTCATCGAGATGTCCCTCAAGCGGCTAGATATAGAGAAGAAGCTCACCCCCGACCACCTGGCTCTGTACGAGCGGTTCGTCGTCGGTGAAGAGGAGAAAGCCTAGTCATGACCAAGAGTGAAATGCGTACCTTCATAGCTCCCGGCCTTCTGGACGCCAGGTTCATGGTGAAGGGGGGCAAGGTGGTGCAGTCGCCGGCTAACGCCTTCTCGGGCGGACTGCCGATTGACCTGCGACGCGACGGCGACAAGGTTGCCCGGTTCGTGAACTGTGTCCTCCAGACCGACGACCTCGACATCATCGAGTGGTGCATCGAGCACCCGGACATCTGCCGGGACGCTGATGACCCACAGGCTGAGGCGTGGGCCACCCTCAAGCAGATGACCATTGAGACCAGTTCCAAGGGGGCGACGCTGCCTCCGGGAACGAACATAGACGCGATGCTACGCGGCGAGAAGCAACCGGCCGGGCCGGAGTCTCTCGTGGAGCGGGCTCGCAGAATGACGTAGAGGTGAGATATGGGCTCTGTAACAACGACTCCCGTTCCAATTCTCGTGGGGTCAAAGGTCAAGGTCATTAGCACCACCAACCAGGCAGCGGACCGAACCGTTCTTGTACTCCTGCGCGGTCTTGGTGGTCCGGCTGAGGGCTACGCCTGGAAGTCGGCTCTGATTGACCAGGACGTAGACGACAACAACTCTGTGGCCGTGGACATCCTCGGCTATGAGGTTGTTGCCATCATCGTTCCGACCGGCTGGACAGCCAGCAACGTGACCTTCTCGGTTGACCCCGGCAATGGGACGTTCTACGCTGTAACCGGCCTGACGCTCGTGACGCCAACGGCCAACGAGGTGACGTTCCTCAACACGGTGGGTACGACCGTATAGGAGTAGAGCATGACTGCTGGAACCCTTGCAGCGCGGATAGCGGTACGCTGCCACGACGCCGGCTACCTAGAGGGGCCGACCGCAGCGGCCGCTGACTACCTGGGCTTCCTCAACGACGCGGTTGAGGACTGGAACGCCTCCGGCGGGTACTACCCCATCTCCGACGCGGCTACCCTCCAGGTTGCTGACACCTACGACTACGCAATCCCGGCACTGTTCGCCTACGTGGATGAGGTTGGGATTGAGTCGGGGTCGGTCGGCCACTACCACACCGTAGACTCTCAGTTCTGGTACATCGACTACAGGACTGGCGCTACCCCTACAATCCATATACGACGCGCCTGGTTCGTCCCGGATGCGACGTACCACATCCTCATTGCGGGGCACAAGCGGCTAGTCGCCTTTGCTAATGGCGATACGGTGCCGCCCGACCTCGCGGCCTACCTGCGCGAGCGGGGGCTCTACCACGCGCTGCACTACCTGTCGGCAGGCGGTGGTAGCCTGGCAGCGGACCGCCGGGCTGCGGCTCAGTTCGCCCTGCAAGTCAGTGCCGACATGGAGAACAAGCGGTCACTAGCATTCAGGCCAAACGCACAGAGTCAATATGTGCCAGGGAGGTAGTCATGTGGGTCTGGGTCCGGTTCATCTGCTCGACTATCGCCCTGATAGCCTTCTCCATTCGCCTCGCTGAAGAGAAAGAGCGCAAGGACCTTAATCCCGTACTGGTTGCTGCCCTGGCCGAACTCATAGCCTATGAGGGAATCCAGATGCGTGACCGTGTTGCGGATATGCTGGATACAGGACCATCATGGCAGAAAACATAGACACCATCACAGTCCAGGACGCGACTAGGACCACTACGCTACGAGTCATCGGTCCCGTCGCCGGCAAGCCGATAGCCGAGTTCAGTGCCGGGCTCAAGGTGGGTCCGGCTACCTACGACGAGCGCACCCAAGCCTTCTGGCTGGCGATGGATGACTTCTCGGGCGGCGTCGGCTACCGCAACATGGACATCCGTGAGGAGACGGGGCTCGTCTGGGACAACACGGGGCTCGACATTACACGGCGCGGGCACATGACACTGCCTCCGCTCCAGACCAGTACGGCGCTTCCGACGATTCCGGCACTGTACGTCTACGGCACAGGCTGGTTCCCCTCCAACCCGATTGACAGGCAGTCGTCTACTGGTGACTTCTTCATGGGGGTTGGGAGCGCAATCTTCCGGTCCATCGACGCGGGCCTCACCTGGACCTTCGTACAGGACCTAGCCACGGCTGGGTATCTTATGAACCAGATACTCGCAGTCCGCGAGTACAACACTGGTGCAGCCACCGGCATGTTTGCCTTTGGCCGAACGGCGACCGGGTACGCCTACTACTTCACGGCGACGCCGCAGACTGCCGGGACCTGGACAGTGGCGCCTCTCCGACCCATCTATGACGCGATGGTCTGGGACGGTAAGCTCTTTGGGATGTGGGAGGGCGGGACGGCCACCACCCGAGGCATCGTCTTCTTCGTAACGGGGGCAGCAGACTGGAACATCAACATTGCCAGTGACGCGGCCTACATCTGGGTGCCGCCGGCCGGTCCGGTACAGTTCGTTGGCGCCGGCACTGCGCCGTGGGGGGACCCCTGCTTCTACGTGCTGGCTGTCGGCAAGCAGGGCGCCCTGTCCCTATACGCGATTGACCCCTACGCCCGGAAGGGTGTTGAGGTTGACGTGACGGGCGGTGTGGGCATCATGGACGCCTGCATCTGGAACGGCAACGTCGTAGTCACAGACGGCTACACGGTATGGCTCTACGGGATGGCGTCCCAGCAGATACGCAACATCGGTCTACCACGGAAGGGCGGTGTCCCTCCGTGCTTCTCCTCCTGCCAGTTCCTACGAATGCTCGGGTTTGGCGACTACCTGTACTCCCTGGTCCTACATCACGCCGCACTGGTTGCGCCTCACCCGACTTCCGCGCAGTGGTGGCGCTACAACGGAGCCGGCTGGTCGCCCTATGGTAAGCGCATGGGTGCCTTCTCCGGCGCGGAGAACACCGGCTTCCACAGTGTCATCGTAGCGGCTCTGTCACCCTACGCTGCAATCTACCGGAACGCTACTCGACTTCTCCTCGCTGTGGGTGCGCCGGCAACGGATGTAGCGACCGGCGCTACCCACGTAACGATGCCGCTGCCGCGCTACTCGGACACGCCGGAGTACGGACAGTTCGACTTCTTCGAGGCCAGTGCCGGCGCCACGGCGCTCAATACGACAACGCCCTGGATGGACATGGGCTTCCACGAACTCGACGGCGCCCTGTTCTGGCTCAAGATAGATGCCATCAACCTCTCCTCTGACGAGAAGGTCATGGCTGAGTACCAGCTAGACCACGACGAGGCCGGCGCCTGGGTGCAGATGCGAGACGTAACCGGGACGGCCGACACGTTCGATGCGGCGACGGACACGCTGTACTTCAAGACGACAGCCTCCGCGAAGCTCGGCCTTCAGTTCCGCTCCGTTAGGTTCCGCTTCACCCTGTATCGGAAGGCGGCGGACACTACAGAGACCCCCGAGGTCATCGGCTTCATTCTGTGCTACGACAAGAAGCCGGAGCACCGCACGGCCTGGGGCATCAAGTTGGACATCAGCGGCATGTTGGAGCGGCCGGCGAGCTACCCCATTGCCGGCGCCAACTTCACCGTTGCTGGCCTGTGGGCGCAGTTGCTTGCCTGGTGGGACACGAAGCCGCTGCTGGTGCTGACGATTCCGAACGTCACTGCGGCCATGAACGTGCGGATAGCGGACATGCCCATCACCATTGAGGACTTCCGCACTGCGATAAAGGGCAAGGGATTCGTGGACCTACAGGTCTTGGAGACGACAGGTGCTTAACCTCCGCATCGGCAAGCCCAACTACCGCGCACCGAAGATGCGTACACCTGACCTCACTGTTCCGCGCCTTGAGCCCGAGGAGGCCCAGGCCAACCGTGAGTTCGAGGAGTGGCAGGCACTACACGGCAACGGGACGAAGCCTGAGTTCATCGTCTGGAAGTACCTCGTCAACCAGAAGCACTTGAGGGAGGATGTTGATTTCGTTTTCCAGTCCTCCCGGTTTGGCGGGCGCCGGGTGTTCGGCGGTGTAGTCATCGACTTCTACATCCCGTCTCGCAACATGGTGTGGCGGGTCCAGGGCGAGAGGTTCCACATGCTGCTAGTGGCCGACCGCATGGACGACGCCGTTGAGAAGTTCCAGCTTGAGGGCTATGGCTACACCGTCATCGACCTCTGGGTGAACGACCTCCTCTCCCGCCCGAGATACGTGTTGGACCTTGCCTGGTCAGGCCAAGAGGTCCAGAACATAGGAGCCCGGTAATGGCTCGCTGCGTTCTAACTAGAGTTCCCGGTGGCTACCCCCTGTCCAACGTGGACATAGAGCTGGTCCGCACGGACTCGATGCTGATTGTCGAGGTCGTCCAGACGAACAAAGCTGGTGAGGCGCAGTTCGGCACGACCCTACCGGGTCCATGCTTCTTCCGGCCGCGCATCATCGGCAAGAACTGGAACCTCCAGGTTACCGACACCGGGCTTGGCTATTCCCTATATGACCGGGTTGTTGCCCTAGACGGTCTGGGCACCGACCTCAACTTTACGACTGCCATAGCCGCCCTTGCCGCAACGGGTGGTACGATTGGGGCTCGCACGGGCGACTACGAGGCGGGCGCCATACTCACCATCCCTACGAATATGCGCTACGTCATCGAGGGTATCGGTCACGGCATCATTGAGGACCTGGGCTTCACCCCGGTCATGGGCGTACAGATTCATAATCCAGGGGGTGCAGGCGGGTTCAACGGCGTCATCTTCCATGTTGACACGGGCGCAATGCTGACCCTGCGTGGCGTAGAGGTCCACCAGGACCGGGCGTTTGACGCTATCGAGGCGCACACCATTCCTAGCATCATTATAGAGGACTCCTGGGTCCATGTTGACAACGCGGTTGGTTCTACCGTTGACACTTCCTACGACCTCCGCATACATCGCAGCATTCTTCAAACCGCTGGTGCTAAGGTAATAGATGAAGGGCCTGCAATAGTCTACCTTGAAGTTACAGAGAGCCGACTCACAAGTCCCACCTTCTCTATCGATGGCCCGTTCGGAGAGCTATATTTCGAGAAGTGCCAACTGTCGAAGTTCCGCTGCCACACGACAACGGCTTCTGGACCTCTACGTATCCTTAACTGTAAGGTTAGGGGCGGAACGGCCGGCGCCCCCGGTATTGAAGTGGGCAGCGGCGGTCATGACGACATTCAGATATTCGATAACGATGTAGATGGAGATACCGGCCACGCCATACAGATAGGGTACACCACCCTCGATTTGGCTGAGCGCTACCAGGTGAACAACAACCGGCTCCACTCTACCGGTGGGCACGGCCTGTACATTGCCGGCTACGTCAAGGGCCTGACCGCCTGTGGAAACATGTTCAGCGGCAACGCTGCCGGCTACTGCATCGAGACGGCGAACGCCCTCTACCCCGAGTACGCGGTCTTCGGCTGCAACACCCACGACGGCTCGGCTGCTGGAGTCTACGGTCCCACCATGCCGGCCGGCTTTGCTGGGGAGCACCACAACCTCTCCGGGCTGCTCGACGACGACCACACGCAGTACCTACTCGCCTCGGGTGCTCGGGCTCTGACCGCACAGTGGAACCCCGGCGCCTTCATCATCGGTAACTACGACTTCACGGCCAAGCCCACTGCACTGTACGTGGGGGATGCCAACTTTGAGCTATACATAGAGGCCGGCGGTCCGGTCATCATATTCGACACGGGGTTCGACTTCCTGGGCTACGTCCGGGCCAGCAACACCTTTACGTTTGCTATCGGCGGCGTGAGCTACTTGCAGTTGGAGTCCACAGGACTCCTCGTAGACCACATCCTCGAACTCGCCGCCGGTCACGGCGTAGTGGTAGACGGGTGCCTCATCAAGGACGGCCGCGCGGCCCTGGCGCTGGGACTGCGCGAGACTAGCGGACCGACCGACCTGATAGTAGGGGCCATAGCGGACGGCGAGTTCCTGAAGCGCGTCGGGGCGACCATCGTTAGCGCGGCAGGCGTCGGCGGCGGTGACGTAGCTACTGATACCATCTGGGCCGCAGCGGGCGACCTCGCCGTAGGTACAGGGAACGATACGGCGGGGGTACTCACAAAGGGCGCTGACGGCAAGGTACTCACAATGGTCGGGGGAGCCGTAGCGTGGGCGGCGGCGGGTGCCGGCGGCGGTGGCGACGACGTACTGGCTCTAGCTTACGCGGCAGCACTCTAAGGAGGAACTCATGGCATCTACACCAATTCCAATCAACCTTGAGGTTTCGAACGCGGCGACCACACTCTACACGGGGTACGTGGGCGGCACTACCACGTCTGCCCAACTGGTGTCGCTCGACCTACAGAACAAGACCGCATCGGAGATTACGGTTGACGTGTGGATACTGGTCGGCGCCACCCTAACCCTACTCGCTGATGACATGCCCATCCGTCCCAAAGGCCACGCCTCCTGGCGGGGGGTGATTGCGCTGGCAGACGGTGACGTTCTAAAGGCGCAGTCCTCGGTAGCCAACTCTGTCGATGCCCTCGGTACAGTGGTGGAGACCGTATAATGGTGATGGAGAAGGGCGGCTGGGCAATCAATCAGGCCGGGCAGGACATAACGTTCCCGCTCTGGGTAGCAGGCCGCTACTATGGGCAGACCACTGAGCTTACCCTGACGACCGCTACCTACCACGAGATGATGTTCGCCGTTCCGGTGTTCTTTCCCGGCGCAAACGGCGTCGCTATTGACGAGCTTGGCCTTGAGTTCACGGGCGGCGGTACTGCCGGCGGACTGGCCCGCGTGGGCATCTATGAGGACCTAGAGGGCGTCCCCTGTGACCTTCTCCTGGACGCCGGAACCATTCCAGTTGACGCGGTGGGCTGGCAGCACATAGACGTAACCGTTAGGCTTCGAGGCTGGAACTGGCTGGCGATAGCCTTTGCAGACTATGCGTCGGCGCCGACCTATCGGGCGGTTGCGACAGGCATGTCCGTCCTGGGCACCCCTCGGCCGGATGACACTAACGCATATACGCACTACAACCCTACGGCGTCGCTTCTTCTGGTCACCGTGGGATTGCCGGCACGGTTCCCTCGGGCTCCACAGGCGACGGGAGGCTACGGTAACTGCCCAAGGCTGATGGTGAGGTGCGCGTAACATGTGGAAGATGACAAAGAAGCTCTCCGCTCGGCAAGTCCCCTGGCGCAACACGAACTCCATTGGGCTACCGTTCAGGCACGGACGCTGGTACGGCCCAAACGAAATAGGCACTACCATACAGCTACAGGTGGCGGGCAGGATGTATGCAGTCCCGGTCTACGTCCCTGTCACCTCCTATTGTCAGGCCATTGGAGCCGAGGTCTCCAACCTCGCCGCCGGCAAGAGCCTGCGTCTGGGACTCTATGCTGACAGCGGGGGCGTGCCTGGAGCCCTCCTCACTGACGCTGGGACCGTATCGGCTGCTGTCGCAGACGAAGTTGGTCTGCCGCTGGCGAGGTGGTTGCGGGCCGGGTGGTACTGGCTGGCAGTTCTGTCTGAGGGTGCGCCGTATCTTCGCGCCTGCTCAAACGGCACGCCAACACGGATGGGAGTCACCTCCAATATCGATACCGACAACATCGGTTGCGTCTACGCAGCGCCCGGCTGGGGGGCTCTACCGGACCCCTTTGGTGCGCCGACCTTGGGCTCGACATCTGCCGCTGCGCGCCTCCTCTTGCTGGCACAGGCTGGGATGGAGGACACTAGCGACGGATGGCACATAACTCAGGACGTGGAGTACGGGACCCAGCTTATCCTGCCCCAGGTCAGCGGGCGGTACTACGGGTGTCCACTCAACGCCGCCACCTACTTTACCCGCACCTTGGCTCTAGCTGCGAACCTGATGTACGCGATGCCGTTCTATGTGAATGAGTCGCACGCTTATGACCGAATCGCAGTTCACGTAACGACACTCAAGGCCGGGTCGAACATCCAGCTTGGAATCTACGCGGACAGTGCCGGGGTCCCCGGCGACTTGATACTCGACGCCGGCAACGTCTCCGGCGCGTCAACCGGCGGCAAGGAAATCAACATCAACCAGACCCTAGCACGCGGCTGGTACTGGCTGGCTGCTGTGTCGGACAACACTCCGACGCTACGGACCTACCAGGGCTCCTCAATGTTCGGGTGGCTGGGCGCCACGACGGGCGTAGACACGACCTACTACGGCGGCATGTCTGTGGCGCAGGGATACGGAGCGCTGCCGACTCCCTTTACAGCCGGCGCCGTACTAACGGCAACCGGTGTCCCCCGCATCATGTTGCGCGCTACCTAGCATGTGTGATACAATAGAAGCCGGAGGGTGACATGCCCATAGATACCATCATCCAGGGCGGGTGTGTAGGCATTACGCTGATGCTGCTCGTCTTCGGCTACCGGCTTGGCTCCCAGGCGTTGACCATTGCAGCCAATCACTTGCAGCACATAGCAGAAGCCCTCGGCCAGATGAACGCCAAGATGGACGTGCTTATTGGGGTGGCTGTGGACACTGCGAAGACCGCACACGACGACAGCGAAAAGTCTGTCGGCCCACGGGGACGAAAGGGCAGGCCCGGCAAAGACGCATAAAGAAAAGCCGACCCGAAGGCCGGCTTCTCGGCAGGGCGTTTCTAGTACACGTCCCCATTCTCCTCGCACTTCTTATCCTCATACGGACCAACCACACGCCGGTACAGTTCCCGCTCCGTTGCCACCAGTGCGCCGAGCACCTCCGCAAAGTCCTGGAAGCGGGGCTTGGGCGGCAGGTAGTTGAGGACCGTCCTCGTCAGGAGGTAGGTTAGCTCCCCAACAGAGAGGGGGTCCTCTCCCCCGTCGATGTCTCGTCGCCGGTTCGGGTTGATGTAGGGCATCTATCCCTCCGGTGGGAACTTTTCCACCATCTCCTGTAGGTCGTAGAAGACCGGCATCCCGAGGCTGATGGCAAGCTCCCTCTCTGCAACGGCGCCCTTACTCTTCTCCCAATCCGGTAGCATGAGTATGGCGTCACAGGCCGCAAGAAACTTGTTGTCAAGCTCGTACCAGTACGTCGGCTTTACCTCGGGCGCGATTACCTCGAAGTGTGCCGAGTGTGCATGGGGGCAGAAGAACCCGTAGCCCAGGTAGGCCAACTGTCGAGCCGCTTCGAGAGCGTCGGTGATGTGCCGGTGAATCTCGAAGTAGCTTCGGTAGTCGTGGGTGTGGCCTGTGTAGCGGCCGGCGATGTAGATGTACTTCACAGAGCCGCAACCTCCTCCTTTAGGGCCAAGAGGAATCGGTGCAGGAAGCCGGGGTCAGCCTTGCACTGCTCTAGGAACACTCGCTCCAACTTGTCGGGGTCCCGTTCCACGTCGGCGTCGGCGCGGCAGGGTAGGGTATTGCCCTCCAATTCCCTAGTTACATCCTGGTCCTTCCCTGCGACCATGCAGGCCCACAGTAGGGCATTGTAGTTCCTCTCGTCTGCAAAGCGCCCCAGGATAGGCTCAGAGCCAGGACGCCGGTTCCGAATGAAGGTGCAGATGGCAAGGACGTGCTTCAGCCAGTAGACGGACGCGACGGTCGTTGCGTCGATGGGCGCTCCCTGGAGAAGCTGGGCCACCAACTCGAAGTTGGCGAGCCTGTTGTCGCCGGCATGACTGGCGTAGTCCGGTCCCTTCGCCAGGAGGATACCATCTGCCTCCTCCTGGAGAATCTTGGTTACGGCCTCGAACTGGCTGTTGGGCATCGGCACGTCTAGTACACCCCCTCGTCTCTTAGGAGCTTGTCGAGGGCCACGAGTGCGGCCGTCAGCACAGCTAGTACCGCCGGGTCTGGAATGGGAAGGGTTCCGACGTTGGCGATAGCGGCCGTAAGCAGCGACGCTAGGGCTGCACCAACGATGACCCGCCCGAACCTAATCAGTGCGCTTTTCACCTGTATAACCTCCTCTTGTTCTGTCTCTCTTGCTTCTTGAGCCGGCGCAGTTGCCGGCGGGCTTGCTGTTGTAGGGACTCCTCGACCATGCCGGGGAACCGGAGGACGCCGGCAACCTTCAGCAGGCCACGCCGGTAGTATTGGGCGTGTACCGTCTGCCGAAGAGTGTGTGCCCTCAAGACCCAGCCTCCAGGATGCCTACCTGCTCAACCCAGATGGGGGCATCCTTCACGTTGAGGATGATGGTCCCGTCTGGTCCTGCGTGCATGTAGACTGTGACGTTACGGCGCCAGCCCAGCCCCTCGCTCAGCGTGTCGGCATAGGAGCAGTCGCCGTCTTGAACGATGACGTAGGGCATCTTGTTGCCGATGGGGATGACGGGGCCTATAGCCAGGTCCAGGACCACCCGGCGGTCAGTAGCCAACAGGCCGAACGCCTTACGGATGGGGATGCCGTGGATGCCCGGCTCCAGCTTCACGCGGTTGTAGTCCGGGGATACTCCGTTGACTCGTCTCATGTTGTCCTCCGAAATGGGAACGTGATTGATGGCCCGCAGGCCCTCGTCGGTAACCGTGTCCATCGACCACCAGCCGAGCGCCCGAGCGCCGTAGACATCGACGGCGCGGGAACCCCAGGCGATTATCTCTAGCGGGTTCACGTCGTAGGCTTGGCCGATGGGAATGATGGGCTTACTGGTTAGACCGTAGGCGATGTAGTCCTGGTAGCACTCTTCGAGCGCCATGTCATAGGGCATCTCCATCGCCTTGTGGTATATCTGAGGCATCATGCCGTCGAACACGTCGTTGAATGCCTGGTACTGTAGCGGCCGATGATGCCCCGGCTGGGGCAGAGGCGCGTGGTACAGGGGTATGCTCACCCAGCGGCAGTGCCGCAGGTAGTCCTGGAGAGCCCCACCGATGTTCGCCTCGAACTCAGCCTCCCAATCTACCACGTAGAAGTCAGGGTACAGGCCGGCCGCGCGAGCTACCATCCGGGCCTCGGCCTTCCAGTCGTCCCCATAGTGGTAGCCCCAGAGCCCGAACTTGATGCCGAACCAGCGGCAGTAGTCGCGGTACTTGGCAATGACATCCGGCTCTAGGCCAAAGGTGGACTGAGCATCGTGGAAGGGCTGTCCACCATCGTCATGCTTGAACGCGAGGGCCGTTATGCCGTAGCGCAGGGCCTTCGAGACGATAGCCTCGACGCCCCCGAGGGCCTCCGGGTGCCACACGAACATCATCTTACGTCCGGTAAGCACGACACACCTCCTGTAGTCTGTTAGCCAGCCCGTCGATTGACTCCTCCATCTTGTCTCGCCAGGTGCCGAAGATAACGCCGTCGCAGCCGAGCATCCGTTCAAGGTAGTCGTCCACAGAACGGAACCTCAGATGGAGTAGCTCGTGGATGATGCACTTCTCCTGCTTGTGTACAGGCAGGCCGAAGACCACCTTGTAGACATGGAGGATTGCGTGCCTGTAGTTCTTAGGAGCCTCCACCGTCATGAGAACGATGATGTCACTATCGGCATCGTCCTTGGGGTCCTCAATCTGTATGAGAATGTCCCATTCGGTGAGCCCGATAATCTTCTTGTAGCGCTCGACCCACAGGGCGAGGCGAGCAGCGGGTGCTATGCCTTTAGCCACAGTGCCTCCGTTGTCTGATAAGGACCAGCCAGCAGCCGATGTCTACGAATAGGACGGAGCCGGCAAGCCAGAGTCCCATTGCTAGGTACGTCCCGCAAAGTAGACTGATGAGAATGGTTCGCGGAACGGATGTCCAGAGTGGAATGCCGCAGTCCCGAGCCCGGATGTTGCGGTACACAGTTGGGAAGAAAACAATCGCTAACCCAGCATTGGCTAGGGCAATGAGAATATCAGTCAAGACGCTCGACCTCACGGGGTAGGAAGTACCACTTCCCGAGCGGGCCGAAGTCCATCTCCCAAGCCTCTACAGTGGAGCCGACGAACTTCTTGCGGAGCACCGTGCCGAATGCGCCTTTGCGTACTGCCAGGTAGGGGCTGCGGACGACGCGGTACAGGTTAGCGTCCGAAGACATTGATGCTCCTAATCTCGTCCGCCGTTGCCAGCGTCAGGTTCGTCCGGTGGGTGATGCCCCACTTGGGGTGGACCGCGAATATCAACTGGCTGGGGAGGTTCGCCTCGTGCATCCCCTGGACGGAGAGCATACCCGGCCCTGAGAACGCGCCGTTGACCATGAGCCGGCCGTTAATCTCAGGCTCCAACTCAATGTTCGTATGCGAGTGCCCGATGCACATGTAGTTGATGTGCTCGCCAGTAACCGCGTTCATCCGTAGCTTAGTGTTCTGCCCGCCCCGCTTAGCGTAGGGGCTCATCGGCAGTACGTCCTCGCCGTGGGAGAAGTAGAAGGTCCAGCCGAGGATGTCCACCAGCGCGAAGAACGAGGTGTGTACCCGGATGGTCAGGTTGGGCACGTCCTTCAGGCGGTCCCGCAGCCACATCCAGGCGATGTTCTCGATGTTGTCTACGAAGGGCCGGTCGCCGCGCTTGTTCCCGGTCCGGCCGTGGTTGCCGGGAACGTGGTCAACGACAACCTCCTCATAGATAGTGGCGTAGAAGCGAAAGATGTCCTCCATGTTGCCGACGAATCCGAGCACCTGGTCGAGCAGGCAGCGGTCCATGAAGTAGGCTTGAGCGGGGTATATCTGGCCGTGGCCTTCCAGGTCGTCGCCAAGAGCGCCGACGTGCAGCTTTGTGACCGGGAAGCGGTAGGTCTGCTTGAAGCGGGCCACGCCTTCACGCCAGCGGCCCAGACGCTCAAGCATCACGTCCTCGTTGTAGAGGCCGATGCCGCCGGTCTCACGCGGGTCAATCACCTCGTTCCGGTGGAGGTCAGAGAACAGCGCGACCTGAACCTGGGGTCCGAAGTCGAGGTTGTCCTCAGTGGCAACCTTGAGCAGGACCTTCGGACTCGGGGGAGGCAGAGTCCTCATAGCGCCCCAGGAGACTCGAACCATCTCATCGAGGGTCGGCTTCGTCTCAGCCTCGACCTTCGGCTCGGCCTTGTTCACGGCTCGCCAGTTAGGGTCTCCCTGGTTCTTGAAGGCGCGGGCTTCAGAGGCGCGGCCACGGCAACCGCTATTGCAATACTGCTGGTTTCGGGCGGTGCCGGGCGGGAAGGGGGTAGTACAATACTTACACTTGCCCTGAAAAGTCATATCTCCTCCACTTCTATTGTATCACACTGCGCGCAAGCTGCGCTAGGCATTCGTACAGGGTAACGGCCCTTTTGTAGGCTTCCTGTATCGCCGGGTCGTCGGTGAATTGTGCCGCCGTCCCGAGGCGCTGCATCTGGACCTCCATAGTCAGAGGTGACGGCACTATATGTTGCGTTACGGTCGCGCGCGGCAGGACGATGACGGTCCGGGTCTTCCGCAGCAGGGACACTAGGTCCCACGCCGGGTCCCCCTTGAGCACCAGCCAGCGGGCGCCGTCTTGGTCCTGAACAGTCTTACCAGCCACGCCTCACCCCGTCGTACACAACCTGTGCAGCTTTCGGGCCGATTCCTTTAACAGCACGGAGACTCTTCAAGTCCGCTTTAACAACGCCCTCAACGGACTTGAACTGCGCGAGCAACTTCTGAGCGCCGACCGGACCGACGCCGGGGAACGCACAGAGCGCCCACACAGCGGCCGTGTAGTTCGGGTCGAGGGACATGAACTCAGGGCGCCCGAGTTGGCGAATCCAGTTGTGTCCATCGGAGCGCACGGCGTAGTATATCTGCGCTATGCGACTGGCGATGTCGCCGTCCCACTCGTCAATGATGCACCCGTATAGGTGCAGGTCAAATAGGATTCCCTTGACGGACAGGTAGTTCCAGCCGGTCTCGTGGCCCTCAGAGATGACCCGACCGTCCCCACGCATTCGAATGCTCGGGATGAGAAGGACGGGGATGTCCACCTGGGCGATGAGCTTACGGACCTCAACCGCCAGCCGGGGACCGCCGGCCTCGCCCTGCACCTGGAGGCTACCGAGCAGGTCGGACACGGACCACTTCACCTCGATGCCAACGGTCTTGTCGTTGCCGGCAAAGAAGTAGTCGGCCACGAGCGGCTTGCTCGCTATCTTGAACTCCTCGCGCAGGAGGTCACCCACGCGGGCCAGCTTGTTCGGGTGTTCGTTAGAAGAACCGTAAATCACCAGGCGGCTCCTCAGTCTCATCGTCGTTGCGCCTTGACCAGGGCTTCTCTATGTCTAGGTCTACGCCCTCAAGCAGCTTCTCGACCTCTTCCATGCTCATCATGTTGGCCCGGTTAAGAATCTCCCTGCCGGCGTCCTCCTTCTCAGACATGTCGTGGCCCATCTCGCGTAGCCGCTGCAAGGTAGCGCCAAGCATCAAGTACGCCAGGTTGAACCCGTCGATAACGTCGAGTTGATAGCCAGTCACCCGCCCTTCGGCCTCAATATAGAGGGCCAGCTTGCCGCCCTTAATGGCGATTGCCATGCTGTTGGCACGCCGGGGGTCGGGCAGGTTGCCGGGGTTAAGCTCACTTGCCACTGCGATTAGCCTCCATGAGTAGCTTCGCCTTGAAGGGGTCGAAGCAAAGAGCGCTGATGGTAGAGTAGGTTAGGTTAGTCCACTCCGTACCCTCTGACTCGGAGAAGAACTTGTTGGTCACGAGGCGGGCTCTGTGCTGCCGGCCCTGGTGCGCCTCGCCAGGCGTACCCGCCGGGTTCTCAGCCGAGCAGGACCCGTCCTGACTGACGATGTTGCGGCCACACTCGCAGCGCTTGTAGAGCAGGACGCTTAGGTTGACCCGCTCGAACAGGATGTCGTCGAGCTTAGGGTAGACGTTCTTCGTCTTCTCTAGCCCCTGCTCGCCCAGCTTCCAGGCAAAGGCGGCGTGGCCGGTGATGACGAAGTTGATGTTCTGGTCCTGGATGTAGCTCACAAGCTGCCCCAGGTAGGCGTTGATGCGCTCGCGCTCCCTCGGGTTGGACCGCTTGTTCTCGTCCATGTTCTTGCCGATAACCGGGTCGGCCAACTTGAGGACCGAGCGGTACATCGTCCCGCCGTCCAGGAGCAGCGTCCCACCCTTGAGCCAGTCAAGGTTAGCCGAGATGTCCGCCTCAATGACTGCCTTGATACGCATGGCGTCGTTGTGGTCGATGTCCTTGAGGGACTCGCGGAGGTTGCGAACGTGTATCTGGTCGATGCGGTCCGACTCTAGGTAGCCCAGATGCGCCCGAGTCAGCGGCCGGTCCAGGTTGAGGATGACGATGGGCAGCGGCCAGTACCGTAGGACGTGAAGGGTCTTGCCCGTGCCCTCCATCCCCCAGATGGCTGCCGCTAGGGTGTCGTTGACGGCCTCGCGTAGAGGCGTTAGGCTCTTGCTTGGTCCGGGTTCCGTCATAGAGATTGCTCCTGCGCTTTCTTAGCTGCCCTGAGAGCAGCCTGCTGGTACTCGTATCCGCCGGGACAGCCGATGAGGTCCCGCACCTGACAGTAGCCACACTCCCACTCGTACACGGGGGTAGTCGAGTCGGACATAAGCGGCTCAATGTCGCTAATGATAATATCACGACGGGCCTTCAACTCATCCCACCACGCGGCCAGTTCCTTCTTGGTGAACTTGAGGCGCCACACCTTGAGCATGGCCTGCGGTGGGTGGCTCCGGTCGTAGTCGCCCATCAGGTGCAGCACGAAGACGCAGCACTCAGTCAGACCAGACGCGGCACAGTAGCCGGCGGCTTGGGCCATGTAGTGCTCCATGTCCTCGATGCCCTTGTTGGCAGACTTCCGGGTGGACTTCATCTCGACAAGCTCCAGCTTCCCCTTCTCCGGGCGCCAGAAGTCCGGCGTGTACGTGATGCCGTCCTTCTCTGTACTCTCACCCCGGATAGAGGAGGTGCCGAAGATAGCCTCATGGGAGTGTCCAATCACCCAGACCAGCGCCGTCTCGTCCGGCGTAGTCCCAAGGACCTCAGCCCGGCTCTTGTCCGACTGGTCGATGCGGTACATGTGCCACGCCTTCCGCAGGCAGAACACCAGGCTGGACAGATGGATGCCCTCACGCTTCGTGTCCACGCCGATGCGAGCCCGCATGTCGGACAGCACCTTGTCCCGAGTGGCAACGTCTTCGATGATTTCTCTAGGTTTTGGAAGCCTCAAGTGCTTTCTCAACTTTCACTACATAGTCAACAAGGGACTCCGGCTCAGTTCTTGTTCCGTCCTCGTTGATGAAGTACACGGTAAATGCCCTAAGATTAAAGACTGGTTTTCTCATTGTTCAATCCTCCAGGGAGCGCCTGAGCCTATTGTGCTCAGCAAACCCACCGCCTGCATTCAGCAGGTACGTTGCGCTCCCGGCGGGATTGAACCCGCCTATCGCCTGATGGTTCCCGGACTAGGCCGGGAGAGCGTACTTCCCGTCAGTGACCACGAGCTTGCCGGCTGCGACAAGACCCTTCTGGAGGTCACCGTCTATGAGCTTGACGCGGGCATCGCCCGAGACGTACTCGAACGCCTTCGAGGTGGTCAGAGCGGCCACGTCATCAGCGACCACACCCACCAGCAGGGTCACGAGTTCGTCCTCGTCGTATGCAGCAGCCACAGCCGCCGGGGTCGAAGCCTCAACCGCCGCAGCAGCGTCGTCGAGACTGGAAGCCCGTGGCTTGAAGTGCCGCACCTCGCCGGTGAACACGTAGTTGTCCGGCAGCGTGCTGAGCGGGTACGTGATGTCCTTCGCGGCGACGGTGCCAAAGAGCTTGGACCGCAGGCGCTCGAACTCACATATCTTGCCCACGTTCACGGTCGGGTCCGGCGCCAAGCGGACGCCGTTCTCGTTCCACTTGGTCAACGTGAAGGTGGCCTTGTTGGAGCCCTTGCTGAGGTTGGCGGGGATGAACTTCCCGTCAACGTAGCGCTCCAGGTCGATGGTCAAGTAGACATGCACCGGAGCCGTTTTGCCGTCCTCTAGGTCGTAGACGGCATCGAGGCGCTCGATGACAGCGCGGAAGGTCCGAATGGCCCTCGGCAACTCGCGCGACTCGGTGAACGTCCGACCGTCCTTGCCCTTCGAATCGTCGGTGGTGCCGAAGCCACACTCGACAATCTTGCCGAAGAACTGCTCGGTCGGCTCTGTCCACTTGGATGGGTCCAGCCCGATGTCTGGAAGGATGTTCTCGTTTTCCAAATCAACCTCCGTTTGGTTTGTACCACGTTACGGCATCCCGGAACCAGCCGGGGAATGACGCAGGCGACGTAAACTTGAACAGCGTCCAGAAAGCGCCGTCAGTTATAATCGTCACGCCCTTACTGGTAGGGGTCCGAACGCATCTACCCGATGCTTGAACGATAGCAAGAGCAGCCTCTTGCAAGTACACATCTTTTCCTATCGCATCTCCTTCCTCCGTCTGATACTCATACCGAAGACGAACGATGTCATCACTGAGGTCGGGGAAGGGCACCTTCGGTATCATCTGCCAGCCAACAAAGTCCCAATCTACTCCTGTAGTTGCCGCAGGAGTAACGAGTATGCGGTTGCCGGGGTGTGCCTCGAAACTCTGGAAAGCCGCCTCACGGCCTTGCGAATCATGAAACAGTAGGCGGGATACGAGGTCGGGGTATAGACCGGCGTTCTCCACGAGAAACCTGCCGAGGTTGTAACTGCAACAATGTACCACCCCGGCCGAGTTGGGGAACTTAGCCGCGAGGTGGGCCAGCGCGTGAACCTGTTGCATCTTCTCTTCATGGGTGTTGTTGTACCTCATCTTCATGACCGGCCAGTAGAATACCGGACGGTTCTCAAGCGGGAACGTACTCGGGACCTCAACCAGCGTCCAGTCATCCGGCTCGATGCCAAGCAACCGAGTCGTCAGGTCCGGGTCCCCGAGGGTTGCGCTCATGATTACCACATCATCACCGTACTTGAACAGCAGATTGTGGGCTGCATACCAGGCCCAGAGCGGCCTTATCTGAAAGCCCATTGGTGTTCGTCCAACATAATAAGGAACGCCCTGCGGGTTGATTTGTAACACTTCAGATATGACAGTGTACGCAGCCTGGAGACTCCGAGCCTCACGGATGTCGTCCCGGTGGGGGTGCTCAACAGCCCGGAAGGACTTGAGCAAACCAACGACGCGGTTGCCTACTGAGGTAACCCACTTGTTCGCCCACTCCTGCCACGCACCCATCTCAGCAGTCGATGGAAGGGGCACATGCAGCCGGTCGAAAGTGCGGCGAGAGACCTCAATAGTGTCGGCATCGATGAGTGCTCGCTCAAGGAGATGAGCTTCATCACATACAAGTAGTCCTCGGTTGACAAACGGGTTTGGGATGACAAGCGGCACCTCCAGTCCACTCTCGGGGTCGATAGTCGTGGCCTTCATGCCATGTGCTTTGCAAACGCGCACAGCGTAGGCGTAATTAAGCACAACCTCATCGGCCTGGGAGCAGGCAAACAGTTGGCTGTAGTAGCCACAGCCTCCTTGCTTGGCGTTGTGGCACGGACAGGGAGCCTCGGCAGCAGTAAGCTCCTGTCCAAACGGGTCCGGCAAGAGGCATCGGTGGTTGGCACGGCCGGTTGCAGTGGCGGCTTGGGGTAGTGTGCGTAGCTGTTGGCGTTGGAGGTAGATGGTGTGTGCGAGGAACAAGGAGGTGCCGCCCTGCACTCGGGCCACTGCCGACCCTATGAGCGTCTTGCCGGACCCCGTAGGTGCGCTAAGAAGTACCTTGTGCCCCTGCTCGAACCCAGCTAGGACGCCCTCCACAGCCTCTCGCTGGTGCCGCCACCAGGAAGGGTGCGGTAGGCCGAGGTCCGTGGGGCTCTCAGGTACTAGCTCCGTAGTTCTAACCATGTAGGTCCTTTGTACTCGTGCCAGGTGCCCGGCACCGGCACTGTTCCGACCAGGCGCCAGCCCGGTAAGCGAAGTAGCAGCCTAATGATTAGCTCAGTGATTCTAGCCAGCGCTGCCAATACTCGCCGGGCTCCTTGAGGTCTTTACGCTCGCGTGATGCTTCGTATAGGGAACTGATTGTGTGTTGAACGACGGTGCTCTGTGCGATAGTCTTCCGCAGGTGCTCCCGCCAGTAGGTCTCATCGGTTCTATCGACATAGCCTTGGAGCCGCGCCAGTGTCTCAAGTACCAGGTTCCAATCTCCGACTTCAGACCCGCCGGAGAGACTCTGCTCGTAAACAGCAAGGATGTCAACGAACTCTTGCCGCATCTTGAGCCGACTGGCATTCACCTTCTCCTCTCGAACCCGGTTGAGAACGTCGCTGATGTAGTCTCGGGGGAAGCCGGCCTCCATCCAATCGTTGAGCAGCATCATGAGGGCGTGGCGAATGAAATCCCCACGAGATTGGTATTCTGTGGCGGGGTTCCCAACTATCTCGTCGATAATTGTTAAGATGTCGGCATCCAGCCGTACCGTTGTGGTAAGGAGGCGCCGGGCTTCTCTCTCGCTAAGGTTGCCCTGGTACTGGTGTTGCAATGCACCAGGACTGCGAGGAAGCAGCGCGGTAGGAAGCAGTAGGTTATCGTCCTGCGCCATCAACTCTCCATCTCTATTATATCAGGGTTCGACCTTCGGGGTCTACCAACTTGGCTGGTGGCCCAGCCTCGGGCTGCTTCGGAATGATGTCCTCGAACGCCTGTACGCCCTCAATGTGCGCCTCCAGGACCACCTCATCCTTCTCGCCCTTGACCTCCTTCATCGTGATGCGGTAGTCGAGCCCCCGAGCTATGCCCATTGCCACTAGAAAGCGCATCTCCTTTGGGCAGTGGGCGTTGATGGCCTTGAACAGCATAGCCGCAGCAATGCTCATGTCGTGGACGCCCATCTGTGCGAGCAGCCCACCAAGGGCCTGGCCGAACACGGCGTCGTCGTTCGGACCAACGTAGGTCATAGAGGAATCAACGGCCCGGCCCGGCGCCCAGGCGATCGGCGATAGGTTGCGGAACGATATGGTTACGGCCGAGAGCTTGTCGGCTCCCGTCCTACGACGTGCTGCTCTGTCCATTATATCCTTCCCGCGCACCAGCGCTTCTTGCCCTCAACGCTTATCATCTTCCCGCAGTGGGTACACTCAAGCTCGATAAGCTCAGCGCCACAGTAGCTTGGGTCGTACCCGACCTGCTTCCACTCGCCCTTGCCGCACTCGCACGGCGCGGGGTATACCTCAAAGGATTCGCCGGTCATTCTGGCACCTCGTCCAAAAGGTCGGCGTGGACGGCCGATAGATTGTTACGAATCGATGGAGCGTATCCTTTGAGGGCTCGCCGCACAGCCAGCCACATGCTAGGTGCGGTTACTGGCCCAATGCTCGATGCTTGATACAGGTTTCCGCCTTCATGATAGAAGACTGTTACCTTGACAATCACTTCTCTACCTCCAAGTCGTGCTGTAGTTCTTTCAGGTCCGATAGGTACATCACCACCTTGGCGTGGCACCTCGGGCAGATGAGCAGGACCTTAACGTCATGGAACTCTCGCCGGCCGATGCCCCACCCCGTTACCTCATCGACCGGGATGTCGTCAATCTGCCGGTAGGTGTCATGGTGGCAGTCATAGCAGGTAACCCCGGTGTCGATGCTGTACTTCATCTCGGGCTGCGCCTGGTCAGGAGGCGTAGGCTCCTCCTCCCGCTTGACGAACTGCCACGGCGAGCCTTCAACAGAATCCGGGTCGTTGGGGTCGTGCCCCAGCTTCCAACCTACGAACTTAGAGGACTTCTTTGACCCACTCATCTTGCACCTCGTTGAACGGACAGAGCAGCGTGTTGTGCTTCTTCTCTCCGCATAGCTTGCACTCCCAATCTGTGTCTTCTATCAGTCCGTCGTGGCTATACGTCGGCGGACCGATAAGCCAGTGGTGGGTACACTTATTCCCTAGTAGCTTTACGTCCGGCACCAGCAGCCCTATCCCTTTCATTCGGTCTCCTGAGTTCATAGCCCATCAGACGGGCATCTGGCCTGCCCCTGCGCCCGGCAATCACGTATTCGATATGACCACCGTGCCTGCATCGTTGTACAATACCCTTAACGACCACGAGCCTCCCGCGTTTCAACCAAGGGTAGCAGGCCGGGGTGGGACGTTGACTGAGCCCACCGACTCGGGCGTGGTCTCCGGGTTGAAACTTCGCTACCATTCTAGCTCAACAGGCCGACCGCACGCACCCCAATGTCGATAGATGGGGTAGAGGTGCGGCAGGTAGGAGGCATATCCTGGGTCGTCCGGTGGACGACACTCAATCAGCACGTCCAGAATCTCCCGGAAGCGCACCGGCTCATGTTTCCCAACCCGGCGACAGACATCTACGACTTCGTTCCAGGTCATCATTTCGCTCCTGCCCAGGTCTCCGCAGCCTTGGGCGACACTATCAACTGCACCGGACTGATGGGCTGGTCGAGCCCCATCATAGCCGGCAGTCTAGCCAACCAGTCCTGAGCCATCCCAAGCCTGACCAGACCCCAGAGTTCGTCATGGACCTGGCAGCGTAGGTCAGCACTGAAAGACGGCGCCTCTCTACCGACGAGTAGCTGGGCGTTCTTCACGATGTCGCCGGCCGTCCCCTGGACCACCTGACTCCAAGCCTGCCGCTGTGCGTGGGCCTTGACCTTCCAGACCGGGCTGTAGATGAGTGGTAGGTTGCGCCTCCGTCCGTAGAGGGTGGAGGAATAGCCGCGCTCCTCGGCCAGCACATGAATGAAGGCACGGAACTCTCGAATCTCAGGGTATGCCTTCCAGAACTCCCGAAGGAGCAGCTTACACTCCTCAAGGGTGGGTATCTTGATGTGAAGCTCGGGGTGCTCCAGTGACGCCTTGGTGATTAGCTCCTGTAGGATGTCAGCCTCACCACCATAGCCCGTACCGAAGTTCAGGGTCTTGGCCCGGACCCGCATCTCGGGCGTCATGTTCCCCGGCGGGATGCCGAACACGCGCCAGCCAGTCAGTGCGTGGATGTCCTCACCCCGCGCGTAGGCTTCAATCATAGGGGTGCAATGGGACACCGACGCCATGATGCGTAGCTCAAGCTGGTTGTAGTCAGCACACCAGACAAGGTAGCCAGGCGGTGCCCGGAAGAGGTCCCGCAATGGGAGCGGGATGTTCTGCGCGTTCGGGTCCTCGGAAGACAGGCGCCCCGACTCGACGACGGTTTGGTTGTACCTGGGCTGGATGACATCAATGATAGTATCATCGCCTATCGTTTTCATCACCGCGCCCTCAGAGAAGGGCTTGAGGTAGGTGCTCAGGACCTTCGCCACCTTACGCTCTGTCAGCATAACGTCAAGTAGTACCTGACACTCAGGCGACGCGACAAGCTCCTTGAGTTGGAGGAGCACGAGCCGGTCGTTTGACGCATCCCCACCGTCCGTGCTCTTGAGGCGGGGTAGGCCCAGCGCTCCTTGGAGAAGCGCGGAGACGTGAAACCGCGAGTTCGGGTTGAACGTAACGAGCCGGGAAATCTTACCCCTGTCGTCGCAGTCCGGGCAGGCCAGGATGTCGGCCCCCTTGCGGCCATGCTTCTTGCACGTAACCACCTCGCCCTCACCCCAGCCTGCATCCCAGGCGAGCTTGTTCAGAGCTTGGCGCAGCCGGCCGAGCATAGTCTCGTACTCGCCCCTCCGCGCCTCGACCGCCTCCTTGTCGATGGGGAGCCCGAGTAGCTCCATCTCAGCGAGCAGGATGACGTTGGGTAGCTCCAACTGACGGTACAGTTTGTCCAGCCCAATGTCCACCAGTTTGTCCAGCAGGAAACGCTCAATCTGGATACAAAGATAGGCGTCCCCACAGCAATAGCGCCCGATAATGTCCAGCGGAATGTCCCATACATTGTCCACCCCACCGGACGCGAGCATGTCCCCGAAGCTCGGTTGGTGGACGCCGAGATACTCATGGGCCAGCCACTTCAATCCCTTGGGTAGGGGACGGCCCATCCGGTCCACCGAGGCGAGGCAGTACGCCGCTATCATACCATCGCCAACGAGGGTAGCCTGGTCGATGGGGAAGCCCGCCCGCTTGAGTACCTTGTAGTCATACTTCGCATTGTGGGCGACGTACTTGATGTGGGGCATCTCCCCCGCCAGGAGGTTGAGGGCAGCGCTGCCGATGCCTCGGCTCGGGAGGTAGTAGTTGTGGTCGCGGTCGATTGACACACCTATGCCAACAAGCTCTGCCTTGCGGTCGTCCTCCGACGTGGCCTCAGTGTCCAGGCCGATAGCCTGCCCGCCCTTGGTGGCCTGTCGTAGACTGTTGGCGAACTCGTTGAGGGTAAGGGCTCCGTCCACTACCTTGTACGTGTACGGTGCTGCCTCGTACCCTTCTGCCCCGACCTGCTGGAACCCCTGGAGGTCGTCCTCAAGGACGGCCGAGAAGTCATGAGGTGGTTCCTTGAGCCGACGCCGCGCCGGTAGCTCCGTGTCGCCTGGGAGAATCTTCACTTGAATATATGCCGGAGCGCCACGCCAGAAGTCGATTCCCTCTGGGCCGGTGTAGACGAGGTGCGGAGTTCCTTCTTGCCTCATCCGTTTCAATGCACCGAGCCGACGCTCCGGCGGTAGGAGGTAGCCAGATAGACCATACGCCTTGACCAGCGTATGCACGTTGATAGGAGCAGAGGTCAGACCAGCTAGGTCAATCAGTATCATCGGTACTTCCAGATGTCATGAACGAGTAGTGCGAACCCAGCGAAGAGGAGCCCAAACGCAACAACCGTCCAGAAGCACACGACCACAAACAGCACCCAGAGTAGAAGCTCAAGCACTATCATCTGTAGTAGATGCCCCCGAATATCTCCTCGGTCAGGCTGGGGCTGCGCTCCTCGGGGTAGTCGTCCACGCACATGTCTCCGAGCGTGATGGCTAGTTCCTCCGGCGCGTCGGCCTCCTCAAAGGCCATGATGCAGGAGCCGCAGGCAGGCACGCAGCCAAACGTGTTCGGCATGGCGCCCACAGGGAGACTTCCATCATCACACCAGTGGCAGGGCTCGTCATAAAAAGACCGCCGAGGTGGTCTATCGCACTCGTCGTCATCATAGATTGTCGTCAAGGCAGTCGGTCCTTCTGCGCGAGTAGGTGCAACACTTCCAACTCTCCAACCATTGCGCCGTACCCTCGCTGAGCTAGTAGTTCCTCACACACGATGAGCCTGTTGCTGAGCAACTGTCGCTTCCTGAGCAGCCAGGCCGTAGGCTTGCCCTTGTACTCATAGCGCACGTCGCACCGTATCTGTGCTGGACTGCGCCGGTCCCCCCACTTCTTTAGGGTAGGCACCACTGTATTCCCAGGACGCTAAAGATTAGACTCGCTTCGAAACAGATAACGAAGGCGATTCCCCGAATGACACTAAAGGTGGTCCTCATCGACCGGTCGCCGGATTGACGGGCTCGATGGTAACCCGCATAATGTTGCCCACCTTGACCGGACCGGCGCTTATGGCTACATCGTACAGATGTACGGTGTTCTTGCCGTCGTCAAGGTCAACGACGTACCTATCACCGTGGCCCTCGTCGTCGCGGCAGAAAGTCGCGGAGATTACTCTCATGTTTCTGACCTGTGCGTACACTAAACCTCCTCTTCGATAGGAGTAACGGACAGTAGGAACCGCTCGCCAAGAGTGAATGGTCCCATACGCTTAGCCGAGAGTGCCCGCAGGCAGAGGTCAGAGCAGTTGTCCATAAGACGAACCTCACACAGGTCGGACGAAAGCTCACCCATCTCTCGGATAGATACGACTCGCATCTCTAGTTGCACTACGCCTTTCATGCTACCTCCTTCACTAGCTGAGCGGCCCGTCGCAGGCTCGCCGCCATCATATCGTAAGCTCCTGGGTCAGTGCCCCGAGCTACATAGGCGGGGTGCAGACAGCCGACGATGATGTACTGTACGCCAGCAATAACGACGGCCCGCGCCATTTGTTGCATCTCCATTGCCTTCATGCCAGGGAACCAGGTCTGACCGGCCAGCGCTCCCATCGTAACTATGACCTTGGGTTTACATATCCCCAGGGCTTTTGGCAACCAGAGTTCACAGCACTTGACAATAGCGTCGGGGTAGTTCTTGAGCTTGTTGTCCGGTGGCCGGCAATGCACCACGTTGTCGATAGCCGGCGCCAGGCCGAGTTCATCGAGGGCTCGGTGCAGCACCCGACCAGCCGGTGCGTGAGGGCGGAACGGCAGGCCATCGAGGTCCTCGTGGTAGCCTGGTGCCTCACCCAGGAGGAGGAGGTCGTTCGGGACCGGACCCTCCATCTGTACGATGCTGTGCCGGTGGAGCCGCGCGCCTACACCCCCACAGATTGAGCACGGGTGCCCCTCCTTGTCCAACTGAGGGCACGGTACGGTTAGGAAGCCGAGACGACAGGCTTGACAGTTTGGAATCATACCTATGTGAGCCATCTCATCAGGCGGTGCATTGCCTTACCCGTAACGAACATGACTAGGGCGGGAGGGCCGAATATCAAAATGATAGACCATGAGAATATGCAGAGCATGGCTAACTCGGCCCAAACGTCGTCATCATCGAGGGACAACTCCCCCGACTTTACAGCACACCAGGACAGCAGCACCCCGCCGAGTAGCCAGAACAGGACGGCACCTACAACGATTAGGATTGCCACTTGCGTCTACCTCCATTTCTATTATCGCACATTCTGAGACCGGCTTGCAACCGGCTAGGGAAAATGATACAATATGCACATGGACCCGAACACGTCCCTCGTACCCGCCTCCAAGCAGCCCCTCAAACGTCGAGACCCGCGCGGGCTCCGGCTCAACCAGAAGAAGGCGCTCGTTGCCCTCAGCCAGCAAGCCGACTGGAAGACGGCCGCTACTGCTGCCGGTGTCGAGGTCGATACCCTGAAAGACTGGCTTGAGCATGACGTTGCGTTCCAAGCGCAGTACGACAGCCTCCTGTCCGGCTTCTTCACTGAGATTCAGGGCCGGATGACCGCCCTCCTCCCCCGCGTGGGCGAGGTCATGAAGGAGGGACTGGAAGCCAACAAGTACGAGGAGGTCGATGTCGTCTGCCCCAAGTGCCAACACGAGTTCAAGGAGGAGGTCAAAGGTCCCTCCTGGGCAGTGCGCCTCCGCGTCGTCGAAGACATCCTCAAGCACAAGGGCCTGCTCAGTCAGAAGGTCGAGGTCTCCGGCTCGATAGAGCATCAGCACATCACCCTCACCGCAGAGGACGCTATCCTCCTCCAACTGTACCGGCGCAAGGGGCCGGACTTCGTGCCGCCTGGGTTCATCGACGAGCTACGCGCTCGGGGACACGTCATCGAGGGCGAGTTCACCGAAGTCAACGACTAGCTGCTATCCAGCCGAGGACGTAGGCTAATTCTCCATAGGCTAGTATCAACCAGAACTTCCAGTCTCTAAGCGTGTCCATTATTGCGTTACCGTCTCCTCCTTAACCTCTCCGGTCAACGGGTCGGTGCATCGCACGATGGTCGCCTTGACCCGTGTATGTGCGGGCACTAGCTCATCCGGCACTTCCTCTATGACTTTCACTATCGTACACGCAGGAGGCTCGCCCGTCTCGTCGAGACTGACGACTACCTTCTCGGGGAACAGGGGCCGCACGTGCGTCGGTGGCAGGACAAGCGTGATGTCGATGATGGTATCGACCGTCTCCGGCTTGCCGTAGACCGGCGTGAACCGGCGCTCTAGCTTCTCCATCTTGACCAGCGGGGAGTTGGCTAGGTGCGTGGAGACAGCCGCCGCTAGGTCTGCCGGTACGGGTGCCTGCTTACAGTCGAAGTGCAGGTTGACCACCTTCGTGTAGCGGGAGTCCTGGATGGACCAAAGGTTCAGGTACTCGACACCCTCGACGCCTCCAAGGACGCGCTCCATCAGGTCGGCAACACGCATCGAGCGGCAGTAGGATTCCCATGCTAACCGGCGTCCCGCTTGTAGTCCAGCTTTCAAGTTCATATCTAACTCCTTAATTGCTAAGGTAAAATCCAGGGGGGGAGTAGTACCTATATATTCTCTACTCTCCCTCCGGTGGGTGTGTGCTTCTCGTGCCTCGGGTTCAACTCCTTGGGCCAACCGGCCATACCATCCGGCGGCTTCGGGTTCCCCTCGGGCGGGCGCTCCTGCCCACAGTAGAGGCACAGCCAGTGGTCGCAGTCCCACACCATGCGGGCGCCACACTTAGGGCAGAACTCCTCGGACCGCTCGTATGGGGTATGACTCATTGCGTTACACCCTTGTCCTTTCGCCACTCGCGCTCCTTGTAGGCGTCCTCTAGCTTACGGATGTCCTCGGCACTGGCCCGCCCCTTGTTGGACTCAAGGTGCTTGATGGTGTTGAGCAGGTGCCGGTCAGTCATCCGGCAGAATTGCCAGATGACGCCGCGTTGGTCAGTCCACTCGCCGCAGTGTCCGGCGCAAGACTTAGCGTGCTGCATCTACATCCACCACGGTTCCTCGCCCCAGCCTGGGCCGTCCTGGGGCACGCCGAACAGCGGGCGTAGGTCAGCGACCGCCGCCTCGTACTCAGTGTCAACGCAGCAGTCCGGCTCCCCACACTCATGGCAGAGGGCGGACTCATAGCGGAGGGCGGTCGGGCCGATGAAGCTGCCGTTCTTGAGCAGCAACACGCGGTCTTGAATCAGCCCGTCCAGGTCAGCGATAGCCTCGTCGATGAGCTTCTTCGCTTGCTGTGCCCAGCGCTTCGCATTTTCTAGGTCTAAGGGGCCAGTCAAGGACACCTCGCTTAGGAATAGACCCGCACCGTGAACCCACCGCTCAGCGCGGCTCAGGTTAGTTCGTATCTCAGGTAGTTTCTTGATGCCCATGTCCATCCTTCCTGCCATACAGCCGACGCAGATGCTCCGTGTACGCCCGCTTCGGGTGCTTCATACAGCGCGGGCAGAGGACGACATCCTCATACGGAGTAAGCACACCGGCAGCATAGCACTTGGTACAACCGGCGCAGCGCGGAGTCGTCATCACACAGGCTCGACCGGTACGGCACCGTTCTGCTCAGCGAAGTATTGGGCGGTCTCTATCTCGTCGAGCATGGTGTCGATGACCAGGTTGAGTATCCGCTCCTCAGCGGTATCACCGGCCCGCTTCTTCTCGCGTATCTTGTCGTATACGTCCTCTAGGTCTTGCCAGATGTCTTGCCAGTCCTGTTGTTCCATCATCCCTCCTTCGAGAGGTCGTCAACCTCTATCCAGCCGTCCTCGCACTGCGGGTCCGGCACCTCTGTGTACTCAGGCACGATGTCCCACTCGCCGCCATACGGGTCAGGGCAGTAGAACTCGCTGCCGTCCGCGTTGTCGGCTATCTCCTCGGCCTCCACGCGGGTGTCGGCCTCAATCTCGACGGTGTAGTACGTCGTTGACCTAGCCCATACCTTGAACAGTGGCATCTATTCCTCCTCGATGAATGCGTCTAGGTGGGCAGCTTCGACCAGCCGCCACGATGGAGGCCGGTTGGTGTACTTGTTGAGTACGCCATGCGGCTTGTGGCCGAGCTTCATCCCGACCGGCAGGCGCACCGGCTTCTCCGGCTCGCCATCCTCAACGTTGCTGATTGCCTTCACGCAGGCGGGCACGAGGCTGGCCGGTAGAGGCGGGTACAGGTTCGATGCTAGGTGAGCCTGAATCGCCACCTCTAAGGAGCAGAGCCCCTCATCGACTGCGTTCTGGTATCCGCGCGCTTGTGAGTAACCCATCTTCAACTCCTCGCTCATACTTCTTGCTCTTGTGCTTCTTGTCGCCGCCGCGTAGGTAGTCCGGCGGCGTCTCGCCTATCCAGATGAACCCGATGTCCTGGGCGCAGCCCGAACACTCGCGCCTGCATCCGGCACCTACACGCTCGCCCTTGTTGTCGCGGGCGAAGCAATGAACCTGAACTCTCATGAATCGAACCTCCTGACTACTATAACGACGGTGGGCCGGAAACGTTACAGCCTAGTCTCCAAGTTCCCCGAACAGGTCGAGGATGCGATGCCGGAGAGCCTCCGCTGAGGCTCGGCGCGACCGGACGGCAACCTCATGGGGCTCATAGTCCTGCTCGTACTCATCGCGCTTGTCATCGATGCGCTCAATTTCGAGCCACAACTTGTATCTTATCGCCATGTCTATAACCTCCTGGCCTGCGCCTTCTTGAACTCAACGCTCTGCACGTGCCTGCTTATCTCCTGTTCGACCAACAGGATAGCAGCGTGTGCGTTCTGAGCCTGGACGTGCTTGCTCCGCTTGCCTGGGTAGCCGAGGGCATCAGTCCAAGCAACGACTACCTTGTATGGGAACGTCTCGTGTCTGTCCTTCATCGCTCTAGCCTCCTGATATGACGGTTCAGGTAGTGGGTGGTACACCAATAGGAGGACGGCAGACGCGCACCCCCTGCGATGTAATCGTTCAGGCACGACACGTAGTAGCGAACGGCCCTGGCCTGGTACTCTGGTGCAATCCACCGGAGCGCAAGCGCCGACGCCTGTGCCTCAACGAACAGTGTGTGCCGGATGTATCTATGCTGCGTTACCCCCGCAACGAGGAATTGCCCATAGTGTGCATACTCATGCAGGGTAGTGAACCATCCAGTAAGAGACTGGCGCTTCGGCAGGTGGAGGCGCGTCTCAGGGTTAGGGCTGAGGGCGAACCCATACCCTACTCCCCATCCAGCAGGGAACAACTCCCCGCGGCTGCACTCTCGGTCGTATATGATACGAATCATCACGCCAACCTAAAGGGCCAGAGCGAATCGGCGGGGTCGGGGTCAAGCGACGGCTTGAACTGGCCCACATCCCCAATGTGCCAAAGTTCGGTTGCCAGGTCGATTGCATTACAGGTTAGGCTCACCGGCCTGCCCCGTAGCTCCTCGCGCACCTCGCGCAGCCTGAGAGCTTGGAGGGCCAGGTACGGTTGCTCGTGTCCGATTGTCATCACTTCACCTCCGGTGTCTCCCTTGCAGCCTTCCGCACCTTGGCACATGGCCGGCAGTAGTGCGTAGGCGTACCATTCTTATCCTTTAGAGTCTCCTTCGCCTTGTGTTCGTGGCACTTCTCGCACTTCATTTCACTAGCCTCCTCGCCTCCTCGATGAGGCGACCTAGAGTCTCAACGGCGTCGTCGTTCTCCTGCACGTACATCTGGCCGGAGAAGGCGTTGGTCTCACCGTCAATAAGCATGTGCGCGATATTGGCGATGAAGTTGTCCCGCTCCTCCTGCCGCGCGGCTGCACGATTGCAGTCCCGCTCGAAGTATGTCTCGCGCTTCATCTTACCGCCTCCTCATCGCCGCGACGGAAAACCCGCCCTTAGTGCCGACCGCAAGATACGCGCCACCGAGGACGCGGCCCTCGTCGTCGTAGGCGTAGAGGCGAGCTACACCTAGACCCCTTGGGCGAAGCGTAACGGTGAACACCCCGCCCTTCACGTCTGTCGTGTCTATCATGTCGTCAACGACTATGTGGACTTTCATTCGTGAGTTGTCGTAGCCCGTCGCTTCTGCGATTGTCGCTGCCATGTCTAATCCTCCTCTGCGAATTGGTCAGCGGTGGACTGGTCGCCCTTGACCCACCAGCTAACCCCTATCGAAAACACGTTGGATGTCCGGCCAGTGCATCGCACTAGCTCAACGCCTAAGCGCAAGGCGATGTCTCGGAGGCGCTGGTCTCTGTCCTCGACCTCGCTCTGGTGGTCGCCAAAGGCGGCGTCCTCACCGAGCTTGACGTATCCGGCGGGGGCGGTCTCGTCGTAGTACCCGCGCCAGGCGTCGGTGCGAGTCCAGCCTATGCGCCAGCCCCGCGCGTCCTCTAGGTTGTCCTCGAAACACCAGTCATCTTCTGAGATTCCAGTCCGCTTTGAGTAGATACGGGCGACGACGTGGCCGATGCCCCAACGCTCCTCACTGCCATCCGGCATGAAGAAGTGAATCGTAAACACCTCTTCGTCCTCCGAATAGCACGTCTCGCATATAGGCGCGCGGTCGGCGTCGATGCTGCCGCCGTCTGGATAGTACACATTCTCGTTGCCATCCTCGCCTGCATCGAAGTATTCGTTGCAGCTATGGCATAACCTTGAGCCCTTCTTCACCCTTACACC
>OFOG01000003.1_pt1 | contig 46161 bp, 70 predicted proteins | sample 1542341 | NCBI WGS metagenome assembly OFOG01 (sample SAMN04958513, study PRJEB24370) | sediment metagenome | isolation source: lake sediment | place: USA: Lake Hill lake, St. Paul Island, Alaska | collected 2013
TTCAGACGTGTGCTCTTCCGATCTCAACTCTACTTGGACAGGGAGCTCAAGCAGGTACTACTCAATTAGGGCAGCAAACGATTGCAAGCCAAGGAACTTTAGAAGGCACAGCATTACAAGGAGAGCAAGCATTACTACAACCTACGGCAACTACTCTTGCAAGCGCAGGGCAACAAACTTTAGCCGGACAAAATGAGCTAGCTTTAAAGATTGCTTCTACAAACTTAGATATTGCTAAAGGGCAGGAGAATACTAGAAATCAACTTGCTCTACAAAGGGGTCAAGTTGAAGGTCAATTAGCAATTAAACGCTACGGAGCACAAATGGCCGCACAAGGACGTGCGTCGTTTGCTTAATGATTTCGACTATAGGAAATAGCACCACAGTAGGAGACTGGTTAGGTCTGCTAGAAAAATCAGACAAGGATGCTTTCGCGTATTACGCTAAAAATGCGACAAGCGATATAGAATCTTATCTTTTTGCACGTTTCTTAAAGCCTTCTTATAAAGGTAGTATCGCAGATCTTACGGCGTGGACACAAGAAAAATACCCTAAAGAAGATTTACGTAAGATACTATTGATAGAAATTGACGAACTACGCAACGACATTACAAATGTTAGGAACATGACCACGCAGCAGATGCTTGATTTTGCGACAGCAGCAACAAAAATCTCAGCTTTACAGAAAGAGTTAAGATCCCACATTCAAACTGTGCGGGCAATATCAGATGGGTTGGATCGACGTGGGCTATTGTTAGCTGGAGCCGATCGGTGTTTACGCGAGTTATCTAATACATTCCAAGATCAACCTACAATTTTGGCTCTGCTTGAAGATGCGGGCCTAGTTGTTTGGTCAACCTTAGAACGTGAAGAGAAATCTTAATCTACTTTTTTAAACTTTTTAAGTATTTCATTTACTGGGCATCGAAGTATTCCCATGAAGGCATCGTTGATACCTAAAGACATTACAAGGTCTTCGCCTTCGATAAAAGCTCCAAATGGCAAAGCAACAGCTGGTTGTTTTGACACAGGATTACCAGCGTAATCAGTCCAAGTAATTAAGGTATCTTCTAAGGAACCACTAAATAAAGCTTCTTCCCCCACGTGGGTTATTTTTGTAAAGTTGTTATTTGTCATAAACGCCCCTAAATGGTATAGCAAATAGTGTTGTCCATTCGCATCAAAAGTTAAGTGCTTCCAATGGTAGAAGATAAGTTGCGCATTCCCTACACTGATTGGCGGGAGGGAACAGAATGTTAAATTGTCCTTAGTTACATCTTTAAGAACGTCGCTGTTAGTCTGTATAGGAGCGCCTTCTTCTCTTTCAATAACTAGAGGTAAAATAGAGTACAGGCAATGTAATTTTTTGTCGTGCGAGAAAAAGCACCAATTTTTTTCTGTTTCACCTTTTACTAAATTTTTTCCTATTGGAGGAAAAGCTGCACTAACGGCTTCCCCTAATTCATTTACAAGACAAACCGCTACCTTAGGTAAATCAAATAACTTTTTGCCTTTTAAGTCGTACTTACTAGCATATTTAGAAGTTACAAACTGTACGTACATTTGATCATCTGGACCAACAAACAGTCGAGGATCTTCGTAACTAAGTCGGTGCGGCGTGGCGCGTAGTTTCTTGGCCCCTAAGATTGTCTTGTCATCGACTAATTGACCTAGATAAATATCTGTATGTGCATTATTAAGGTAGTAATAGTTGTTGTCATACTTAAAACCAAATGGTTCAGGTTGTGATCTCCACGCTATATAGGTATTATCGTTGTGTCGTAGAATGGACGGGCTGAAGTTACCTACGGAATTAGAGGGTAACCCGTCAACAATCCTTGTAAATTGTCCTTTTAATTTTTCTGCTTGACGATAAATACTAGGTATCCCGCTGGATTCTCTTCTTATTGGGAAAACTACGTCAGAGTTAACGTGACGGAAGCGATGAGTGGTTTGCATATCAAGAAAGAAAGTCAGAAATAGCTTTGGAGAAACCTGAAGCTACGGAGTCCCAACGGTATTCTTTTCGTTGAGTCACCTCAAAACAAGCTTCTGCAACTTCGTCATACACTACTTTATCTTCGTACAAATCTGTTAGAAGAGCTGCTGCGTTATCTGTATCCACTAGACCTCGTTCGACTCCTAAATCTTTATCTGTTATCCACGTAGATACCTTGATCAACAAACCTGCTTTTTCCCAGATGTCTTTACATGCCGTGTGGTTTGGTACGACTTGCGGTTTTCTGCAACTAGCATGTTCAAAACTAACTAAACCCCAGCCTTCGCCATCAGCTGTGTTTATTCCGACGTCACAGGAGTTATATATTTTATTTAATAGTTCGTCTGGTGGAGCTGCGATGTAATTGATTTCGTTTGAAGTCAGGATTAATCGTTGTTTGTCGTCCAGATCGTATTTAGACATTTCACGTTTAAATAACGCTGTAATGTCCCAACCAAGATCTTTTACACCCATGTGCAGATACAACATCGTATCTGGTTTATCGATTGCAAATTTTGCAAATGACTGAATTGTTAAGTCAATTCGTTTTCGCGGCTGATTTCTATTGCCGTTAAACACAATAAATTTATCTTTTGGTATACCTAAAGCTGCTCGTGCTTCGTCCCGAGGCATAGGAGCAAACTTTGATGTATCCACACCGTGGGGGAGAACACCTAATCTACTAGGTTGAATGTCATGTTTTAGTATTCTGTGCGCACAGTTAACTGTAAACGTAATAGCTAAATCCCAATTAGGGATATTTCTAAGCATTTCTGGGTAGTACGCCTCGCTATCGATCGGGAAATAAGCAATAAATTTGAATTTGTACTGATCTTTAAGAAAGTGAATCCGTTCCCAAACTTGATTAACGATCCATATGTCGTTTAGACAGATAAAAATGTCTGGTCTAATTTTGTCAATTAGCTCGGGTAACCGAGGTATACCAAACCGGTCTGGACAAGATAAGTTTGAAGCAGGGTAGATCTTATATGGAAGATCGTGAGGGTCTCCGTTGTAGTTAATTCCAACAACTTCAACTTCATGTTCCTTCTGTAAGTGTTCTAATATGCTGGAGGTTACTCTACCGAACCCAGTGTTAGAACAAGCATCACCATACCAAAGTACTTTTGCCACTTATCGAGTAAGCTTGAATTACGCTTAGTATAGCGACATTGCCAGCTTATTGACATGCCTAGCAGGGAAACTTTTGCTTACCGCCGCCGGGCTCAATTAAATGCTGTTCGCGCTGTTGAAGATTCGAGCACAAGAGAGAATTCTATTTACACCAAAGCAGCGAATGATTTTCAGACGTTTTGTACTCTTTTAGATAAACCTCCAGCAAGGCATATGTTGGAGTGGTACACACACTTGATAACAAATGAAAGCAATAAGTACTTATTAGATATAGCAGGATCAAACCTTGATATACTAAGCCCCAGGGGTTCAGCAAAAAGTACCGTGTTAAATATGTTCACTGCGTGGTGTATAGGAAGACATACAGCAGCAAAAATGCCCTTACAGATAATTTACATTTCTTACAACATTGCTACTGCTATTCCTAAAAGTCGAATAATCAAACAAATTGTAGACTCAAACGAATTTAAAAAAATATTCCCTAACTGTCGATTAAAGCCAGGAATGCAGAGTGATGTAGGTTGGTCAATTGATTTTGAATATGCCGGTATCTCCAGAGTAGGTGACGAAGAATTTACTCTTCGTGCTGCTGGTTTGCGTGGGTCCATTACATCTAAGCGAGCTCATTTATGTTTAATCGATGACCCTTTGAAATCTTCGGCGGATATTCGAAATCCCTTGATCCGCGAAGAAATGAACAATAACTGGTCTTCTGTTATTGCTCCAATTATTTTTGAAGGTGGTCGGGCAATCTGTTTAGGCACTCGATTCCACCCATTAGACATTCATAAGACAATGTTTGTTCCAGAGAAAAAATGGAAGCAAGTTACACAAGAAGCGATTACCTACGACAACAAAGGGAATCCTGTTAGTTATTGGCCTGAGCAATGGAGTGTTGAGTACTTATTGGGTCAGAAAGAATTGGACCCCGTGGCTTTTGCTTTTCAGTACCAGCAACAACCTGTACTAACCACGGATCTGATTGTTTCTCCGGATTTGCTTGTTAGAGCCGAAGTTGAAACTGAGTTTGATTCGTTAGCTATCGGAATTGATCTGTCAGCTAGTCGGAGCGAAACAAGCGATTATACGGCTTTTGTTTTGGGAGGAAGGATGAAGGATAAGTACTACATTATTGATGCACACCAATGTAGGTCTATAGGCAACCTTGAGAAAATAGATCTACTGTGTGACATGTTGCTTGAATGGGGAATTTTAACTTTCGAGAATGATACGTATTTTCCGACTTATTCTACAGTTACGCTGGTAGTTGAGGCAGTCGCTTACCAAGCAAGTTTATCCGCTGACCTTAAACGGGTTTTACTAAATGACCGAGGGTTAACAAACTTACATATTCATGAAGTTAATGGATTTAGAGGAGATAAGATTTCTAGATTTAGAGGAACTCTTGGTTTGCTCGAGAATAAAAAGATTGTCTTTAATAGGTATAGAAAGTTTGACGCTCTGTTTGAACAAATTATTAACGTAGGGTCTACGTCGCACGACGACTTACTTGATGCTTACACTCATTTAATTACGTATTTGCAGAAGCGTGGCAATTATTCGATAGAGTACTAGAGCAGTCTTGTTTATTATGGAAAAGAAAATATGGGTTGCTATTACAGCACATAAACCCTTAGAGCGCACAGATTGTTTAATAAACTTATTACGTAATTATACGGAGTATCCTTTTGAGTTCAATGTAAATATTTATATTGATTATGACTCTCAAGACGACGTAGAAACTCTTGAACTTATCTTACAGGAGTTTAAGAAGTTAAATATTCAAATAAAAGTTGCTGACCCTGGATACGAAGGTTGGTATTTGACCTGGGCACATAAAACAGATTTGGCGCTGGCTATTTTAAATCATAAAGCTGACTATTATATCTATACAGAAAATGATATGTTGATGACTTATGAGAACTTTAAGTACTACTTAAAGTGGAGTCCGGTTTTAAAGAAGTATAATCTTGAGCCTGGTTTTGTTCGTTATGAGATTCAGGACGGGAGAAAAATTCCTTTCGATAATTATTATGTTCATTCGCTGACAAAGGAAACTCCTAATGTTTGGTCCGACCGTGGTTACGTTGTTCCCAATGTTTTAGTTGTTGACCACGAGGTTAACTTTTTTGTTGCTTTAGCGAACCCCTATTACGGAGCCATGATTTTAGATCAAAGCAGTGGGGAAAAATACATTCGCTCCGATAGTTATGATCCTCAAAAGAGCTATGAAAAAGTAGGTATACGGAATTGGCCTATAGCAGATCGGAGTTCAATGGGGCTAGCTTTCGAGGAGATTCCATTTGGATTTGAACACCGTCGTTGTGTCCCCGTGCGTAAAATACGTAATAACTACGAAATTCTTGATCGCGGATTGATCTGCCATGACGACAATAAGTATTCTCAATCTTTAAATCGTAGTCCGTTGATATGCTGTAAAAGTATGTTGACGCTATAGAGTATGCAATCCCAGGGCGCTCGTTATGTATCCGTTTGTTACGTTTTAAAAGAAAAACGAAAGTGTGAAATTTTATCGCGAGTAGAAGCGTACGCGCTACGTCGTTTTATAGAATCACAAGAAGGAACTATTTACTGGTTTAATCCAATCTATGAACAACACTAACCCTAGCTACTACGCAAAGAACGGTATGGAGTGTTATGATGCACAGCTAGCATCTATGGGCTCTGTAAAATTTCAAGGTTATTTAGAGGGTTGTATTTTTAAATATCTGTGGAGATGGGAGGATAAAAACGGAAAAGAAGATTTACAAAAAGCAGCGATTTATTTGGCTAAACTTATAGAAACAGTTGAGTAAACATGGACGTTAGAGCTTTTGGCAGTCGTTATGGTTTTTCAGCCGCTCTCCCCTATGCCAGTGGGTTTATGGTTACCGCAGGAAATAATAAAGTTTTTCCTGCGTGCAGAGCTCTTTATGTTGAGTCGTCGAACAAAACTGCGGACAAAACTTTAGTTGTTCAATTAGCTGATTCTCCCAGCTCTTTTATTAGTTTTGATCATATTCGTACAGATGTATTTTTACCTGTATCTGCCACAGCAATAAGCGGAATAAGCACAATAGATCACGTATACGTTCTTTACTAATGGCTGACATTGCTAAAAAACGAGACCCTGCGAAATGGGCTCAAGCGAAAGCTAAAGCTCGTAAAAAAATGGGTGGGCACAGCGCTCGTGCCATGCAGCTTGCGGTAAAATATTATAAAGAGGCAGGAGGTACCTATGATGGAAAGAAATCTGACAGTAATCGTTTAAGTAAATGGGGCAAAGAAGATTGGCAAACTAAAGAAGAATACGAATCTCGCTCTAAAGAAAAATGAATCCTGAATCTTTCCTTGCAGCTCTAGGTGGTTCTGAAAAAGACTACATAGATCGGGCACTTCCCTCCGCTGACAGTTTGATGAGCAAAGTAAACAAACCGCTCACTACGATAGATTCAAACTTATTAAATATAATTGCTCGTACTTCTGATGATCTGATTGCAAAAGCACTTCAACAACGAGCGCAGGACGAATATGCCCGATATAGCTAGAGAAAAAGGACGTACGGAACGTTATTTGCCACGATCAGCGTGGTCTCAAATGACTCCTGAAGAGCGTCGAGCGACAGACGAAAAGAAAAAAACTGCAACAGCGGGAAATAAACCGGTTAATACTCAAGTACCAAATACTGAAAAAGCTCGTGAGGCACGGAGGCGAGCTTCTGAGTATCTTAAGAGAAAGGCGAATTAACTATGGCTAACTCTTTTAATCAAGCAAGAGATTTTTTCTCTGATGCTTACGAAAAACAACAAAGCGCAGCAAATCAACAGGCTGGGTATCAATCCAATGTGAGCAGGCCACAAGCGAATGACTACGCCCCAACAGAAAATAAACTGTACGACGCTACCTCTCCTTCACACAGTTCTCAGACGTTTATGGAAGACGTTAAGAACCATCTAATTAACGAAGCTATTAAACGTTCTTCTCGACAAAGGGATGCAGGTTCTAACGTAATGAACGCAGGGGATGGTGCTGTCACAAAATCAGTGCTACCATCATATTGACAGCCGCTAGGGACTAGTGCTTTACGATTGCTTCCTTTATTTTGACGAAAAAGAACTACTAGAGCTCCGAGTAGAGATTTTAAAAGACGTTGTTGATGGTTTTATAATTACAGACGGCAACTTAACTTTTAAGGGAGACCCTAAGCCCTATACGTGCTTAGACGCGATACGTGAACTAGGACTTCCAGAAGAAAAAATTCAAGTTCTGCACGTAGAACTACCTCCAAAAGAAGCTGCCCCTAACCCATGGGTGCGTGAGTACGCACAAAGGGATGCTCTGGCCGTTGGGATGAGACTGACTGCCCCCGACTCTGTATTCTTCTTTAGCGACGTTGACGAAATACCAAAACCTGCCTCTCTTTTACAAGCTGTTGAGATAGCGAAGCAGAACCCTGATCAGTGTGTTCGCTTATCAATGCCTATGTTTTATGGCCGTGGCGACCTTAGAGTTACAGATCCAAAAGGAGACGCAAATAAGCCTCCAAATAACTGGACCTGCGGCACTGTAGTTTTATTTGATCACCTAGAGGAGACACCTTCACAAATACGTATGAAAGATAACGGAATGATCGTTGGGGACTGTGATGCCGGATGGCATTTCTCTTGGATGGGTGACGCGGAACGTATGAAACGAAAACTTACGTCCTTCTCACACTGTTATGACGATATACCTAACGCACATGCACCAGCGTATAGTCAGGAAATGTTAGACTTTATGGACTCTTACAAAGCTGCAGCCGGAAGTACGGATCCTTTAGGTCGAACGGATCACATTTTACAAGAGTACCCACATGAACTATTACCGCCAGAGTTGTTTAAACTAGACAGAGTTAGAAATTACTTGCTTCCCAATGGCTAACCAGATGCCCGAACAGTTACGCGAACACTTTGAACGTAAAAACGAGGACAAAGAAGGTAAAAACGAGGACAAAGAAGGTAAAAACGACAGAGATGAAAAAGAAATGAAAAAGAAAGAAGCTTTGCGGAAAGCCAAAAAAGCTAAGGAAATGCGCAAAAAAAATTGAAGTTTGTAACTTAATCTTGTTGTCTTGTTAGCAGAATGGCCGATCAGCTCGGAGTCCGTCAACGTTTTCAAGAGATCCTTGAAGCTTCCCGCACTCAAGATAGATCTAAGCAGGCGACTACCTTAGTCGTTCTTAGTCACTTACAGCAGATGACACTGCTGATGATTAAGAAGGGGCTTGCTTTTTATTGTGATCAGGACACATATAAAGCCAGATCTCGATTTTTAGAAGGATTAATTTCTCTAAATAAAATCGATATCCGATTCCCTTCTATAATTCGTAATTTTCTGCTTGATGGTTGTGGGCTGTTTTATTTCCGCCCGGATCCAAAACTAAAGTATCAAATCTACTTCTTTCCTAAAGATCAGTACCGTGTTTATCACGACGTAAACGGAAGCATTGATGAAGTTGTAATTATTTACAAATATAAAATTAGAAGTCCAAATCTAGGTTTGCCTTCTGAGACGTCTGGACTCAACGAGAGGTACGTTCGTATCTCGATTACTAACGAAAAGATCTCGGAAGTCGAATCTAATACTGAGTTAAGTTTTGATCTCGAACCAGGCGGCCTTATTTCCCCTCAAAAAACAAGGGAAAACAATCTCGGTTTTATACCCGCTGTTGAAGTTCTTAATAAACCAGACAGTAGTGGTACTTCTGGCGAAGGTGAGTTTGATCCTTTTATGGAACAAATTGTCCTTCACGACACACTGATAACTAATATTGCAAAAAACATTGAGTTCTTCGGTAACCCCACACTGATTAGCTCACGTCCTCGTAGCGATCTTGTGGAGGCAAGCGATTCAGATCGTAGTTTCCGACCAACTATTAGTAGTCAAAGTGGTTTTGGTGGTAGAGATAGCCCCTCGACTCGGGTAAGCGAGCCTTTCGGTTCAAGTGGAATGCTCGGCGGACTTCGTGTTCCTCGGATCATTGCCAACGTCGAACCATCTGATCGTGTTGGTTACATGACACCAGACCCCGTTAACGGGGACATGAATAGGTATTCACTTTTATTGAGAGAGGAAATTCGTACTGCACTGGGCGGTGTTGACGAAATCTCAGTTTCTGCTGGTGCAACGGCAACAGAAATTAAAGGGTTGATGGGTCGTGCCCAAGCCACGGCGTTACGTAAAAATAAAAGTTTCTTAGTTTACGGCTTTTGTAAACTATTAGAAATGATTATTTACCATCAAGAAGAAACGTTTAAAGACAGTTTTGCTGCTGTCACAAAACTTAAGAAACCTGACCCTGCAAAAGATACAACTAACGAAGAAGTAGCACGTGCTGATTATGAGCTGCAGAAGTTTGAGGTGAAGTTAAAAGACAAAATTAAAGAAGCTCTTACGACAGGAACTGTTCCACGTGGAGTATTTGGCTTACCTCCAGATGGAGAGCGAGAAGTAACTTACCGGTTCCAAGGTGACGTTTACGAAGATACGGCTTATGACATAAATCAAAAGTCGATTGTTGTCCGAAACCTTCAAGAACTTGGGGTAGATAGCGTAGAAGCACTACGTTATTTATTCCCGGATAAGACAGATTCGGAGAGAGAAGAAATGCTAAAAGGATTTCCTTTTAGGATGATTCAACAAACTCAAAGCGCGATGCAACAATTTCTAGTATTATTATCACAGATGTTGCAAACGCCACATCCTCTCGCGCCAGATCAGCCTTTAGGGGCAGATCCAAGATTAAATCTAACTCCCCTGTTGTACAGGACGTTCGACCACCTCGCACAAGAACTAACCTATTCGGGTAGCTATGAGCCAGCAGATCCAAGCTTCGATCCCGAGCCCGGTGGCCCAAGCGGTAGCAGCCCCATCGGCAGCTCCCGTGGCGGACCAGGGCTCAACCGCTTACCCGCAATGGGTGGCGCAAACCAATACCCCGGCGGTAGCTTCGGTAACTACAGCCCAAGCGCCGTCGCAGGCAACACTGGGTTCGGCCCCTTCTATCAGCAACCCGTACAACCAGTCGCCATCCGCTTACTCCCCGAACAATCCGTGGGAAGCAGCAATGGGCAGCCTGGAGCGGGTAGTTTCGAGGATGTCGCCCTTCCCCAGCCAAACAGCACAGTCTCCTCAATACGCGACGACGCAGCAGGCTACTCAGCAGTACAGTCAGCCTTCACAGGCCCAACCGTGGGCGTACCAAGCGCCTACGGCAGCGCCGACTTACTCCAACAACGCCTCTACGACCCAACCTTCCTCTCAGGTTTCTACGGCCCGCAGCCAAGCGCCCCAACTAAGCGACGCAACCGCTCAAGTCGTTAACCATTTTGGAATCGAAGCTCCAGGCATACTTAACCAGTATTCTGTAACTCTCGAAGATGCTCTGATTGCGCAAAATGAGCGCATGAACGCATACACCCAACGTGGTGCTGCGATGGAGCACATCCTCACAGACCCTGATCAGTTAGCTGATTACACCAATCGGTTCTTCACCGAAGTGTATCCTGTAGACGCAGATAACTCTGGTTATCCTGCTCAACAGCCTGCTGCTTATCAGCCTCGTTATGACATGCCTGCTGTACCAGCAGCTAATGGTGCTGTAAGGCACGATCCTGACACTCAGTGGAACGGATTCTCACAGACGATGAACCAGAACCCTGAGCAAGCATGGCGCTACTTGAGCCAGATGAGTCCTGACGCATTCCGTCAGAAGCTTCTGTTCTTAGACGCTGCTTAATCTGTACGTACAGAGTAAAATTCCCTCGGAAACGAGGGTTTTTTATTGCTTATTAATCTCGTAATTCGCGCTCAGCGTGGCTAAAAGTGGATTAACTTGTGAAGATAAGGTTAAGAATTATGAAGAGGAATTGATGGGTATTTCTTTTGCTTATTTTAAAGCTAAAAATAAAGCACAGCAGTACACTAAGAGTAAAGGAGTTTAGTCATGGTTCAGCCTATTGGGCACTCACGTCAAAAACAATCTTCGGATAATTCCGAGCTTTTGGCTCAGTTAAAAGAACTAAGAGCTGAATTAAATTCAGTTAAGCAAGAGTACAAAGCTGATATGGAAAAGATTGCGTTAGACATCGTTACAGTCGATGCTAAAACTCAGACTTCTACTGTTGAATCTACCTAGATATAATTAGGGTAACCCTTGCTGATTTTAAGTGGGTTACATTTCACTAGTTAACTATAAATACGACACCGGACCGCATCAACAGCAGTCTGGACCTAATCGAATCGGAGATGATCTAGCTTTAGCTCAAAAATATCTAGTTGTTTCAAGCGGATATATAGATTCTTTAGGTAATCAAGTTTCTTGGTTTGGAATTAATGACTTTGGCGCTGATTATGGTCGACCTGTTATTGGTCCTCCTAATTCAGGCGCTTATATCGTAGATACTTGGAGAGCAGCACCCGTGGCTGTATCCGGTTATTGGAACGATAACAATATTGCGTATTATGCTCCGAGCGGTCAGTTAAGCGTTTATAACGGATTTAGGGGTTACACCACGCAAACAATTGCTAACGCAAAAGTCTCAACAACTTACAATCCTCCATTTGGTGTACGGGATACAGGAGCCTATACGTATTACTTCGGAGATGCTCCCTCAAGTCAATCCTATGACCCGTATAACACACCAGCAAGTAATACGTCAGAAGAAGGAACTACTGGAGGAGGTGTAACTCATCAACGTCAAATGGGTGGGTTACTGACTACTTCGGCTGCTGCTGGGACTGCTGAGGTAACACGAGCAGAATGGACATACAACCCTCCCATGTACTGTGAGTCATTTACGGAAACTATATATGCTCGCGTTCCTGGCTTAATGGGAGCTCCCACTCGTTACATTTATCGCGGTAAATCTTCAAAATATGCGTTTAACTTAGGCTCTATTTACGGAATTACAGGGGAAGGAATTAGGGCGTTGCCTCATAGATTTAGCTCCTCTGTAAATAGCAGCAACCAGAAAAATCTTTAACGCTATTAATGCGACAAACAATATACCATCTGTCTTTAAACAGCTTAAAATAAAGGAGTAGTTTTTCGGAGGTTGGCGCTTTGTTCGTCGACAATGATTTTCCGAAGCTGCTCGGTGCAGAGCTCTACCGTCCGCATCCTGCGTACGTTGTAGAGATGGCTGCAGAACCCGTGGTTGTTCATGACTTCTGAGCTTATTGTGAGCTAGGGAACTTCCAGGCGAAATCCTGGTCGAATAACTCCGTGAATTGCTGGAAAGCCGGACCCCTCTCTTGAGTAGGGAAGGCCAATCAGCAGCCAAGCCAATCAGAAATGGTTGGAAGGTCCAACGACTAACACTGTCAATGCTTTCTCTAAGCGACTCTTCGTATCTTAAAGGTGCCTGTTTAGGTGATGGATGCTTACGTAAAGTAAGCAGTACCACAGCTCTGTTACAGATGACTCATTCTGCTAAACAGAAAGATTATCTTCAATGGAAAGCTGATCGCCTAAATAAGATCTTTAAAAGCAGTAATGAGGTTAAGCCAAGAGAGATAATTCTCTCTGGTAAAACTCATGGAGCTTGTCAATGGTGGTCTCCATCTTCAGAGGTTCTTTTACCTTTGTGGAAGGAACTATATCCAGACGGTCGAAAACGTTTTAGTCCTATCTTCTTAAGGGAAATTGGATTAGAAGGTTTGGCTCTTCTTTATATGGATGACGGAAACTTGCATATTCGCAAGCGAGGTCAAAATAAGCAAGGAGAGTTAATGATTAGAGAACGCACTGTAGAGCTAGCGCTTTATGTTCCACACGACATTGCCGTGATGATCGGCGATTGGATTGAGTGTCTTACAGGAGCTTCGTTTATCCCCAGGATTCCGATGAGCCTTAAATCACCTGATAAGTGGAATTTAAGAGCAGGGGGAACTGAAGCACGTCGATTTGTCGATTCGCTTAAACCTTTTGCTTGTGAAGCAATGGCCTACAAATTTGACCTTCATTACGACTCTTCTTCTAATCGAGGAAAAGCCAAGTGGAGCGAGGCTGACCGAGAGAAGTATCTCTTTGAAGCCGATAAGGTGACACGAGCGCGGAGCACCCAAACAGATAATGCTGTGGGTGATGATATAGTCTTGTCACTACCGCCCTTAAGGTAGTGTGTGAGGATAAAGAGCCTCGCAGCACTCTAGATTGAGTGTAAAACAGCAAAACAACCCGGTCAAACCGTTCAGCTTGATCGTTACAGGTTCTGGGGCAATCCCGGAAGCAAAGAGTCACGTGAGCGTACTGCAGAGCAGACCATCGGTACTGCTAGCAGCCGCAATATCGTGAAGGATAAAGTGTTGGTTACTCTTCGCGAGTTAACGTGTAGCTCCCTTGCGGCGTAATCCGCATTGAATAACGGGGTGAATTGCTGGAAGCCCTCCAACCAGTACATTTTGTACTTATACTGGTCTGGTAATCAGCAGCCAAGCTGATCAGGAATGATCAGAAGGTTCAACGACTACCGTTATCTACCATGGAGTTAACAGATCGTAATCTCTTAATTGGCTTTAGTTTAGGGGATGGTTGTCTTGTTAAATGTCCTCGCTGGGGTTCCGTAACCCTTCGTATAGGCAGAACCACTAGAAATGCAGATTATGCTTTCTGGCAGTTACAACAAGTAAACAAAATCCTAGGAACTAAAGCAACTCTTAGAGAGTTTCTAGTCAGAAACAAGTACCCTCTTGTAGAGTTTGGTGCTTCTAGTAAGATTCTTCTTACTCCGATTTACGAATTACTTTATCCCAAAGGGATAAAAGTTATTTCTGAAAAAGTGTTAGAAAACCTTACTTTGAGAGAACTAGCTTATTTCTGGTTAGATGATGGTTCATTAGAGGTTCGTCACCGACAAAGGCCACGATCTGTTAAAATAGAACGATCAGCGTGGTTAGCTGTTTGTGAAGATGAGATTCAAACCGATTTAATTGGTTATTGGATTGAGTCTTTAACAGGAGCTAAACATACAAAAGTTCGTCATTCAAAAAGTGGAAAGTTTTATCTAAGATGGCACAGCGCTCAGTGTAGGACACTGATACAAGCTGTTCAACCTTATGCTTTTCCTTCTTTGCTCTATAAAGTAGATCTTAACCGCACTTGTAATGTAAAAGAGTGGTTAAGCGAGTCCCAACACCTTATAAAGGCAGTGGACAATAAGACGGCACGAGTGCCCCGCACCCAAACGATTTAATCATGGGTGATGATATAGTCTGACCTTACGGGATGGTAAACCGTAAGAACTAAAGGATAAAGAGCCTTTAGGGTAACAATGTGACACCGGTCCTGCCGACCCTAGTGATCCAACACAAGCAAGTACATTTAAGATTGCACGTGAAACACTAATTACCGCCCAACGTTTGCTGTTGGATACCGGTAATCTCACTGCCTTCCACCAATCTATTGGTTCCTTAACCCTGCTCGACGACTATCGTCGTTGGCGCGATCGGGTGTTCATTAACGAACTCCTGAAAGCTGTTTCTAAGGGTAAGTCCTCTGATACCCAAGGTGGTTACTACTACCCTGGTGATTTGGCTGTTGGGTCACTGACCTACACCAACTCAGAGCAAGCCAAGTTTGACGTTAAGGACGACCTCCTCCGCGTGGTTAAGTCTTTGCGTAAGCGGAACACTCCTACTTACCAAGACGGTTTCTACCGTTGTGTTTGCGACCCCACGTTCCTGATGCATTTGCGTCAGAACAGCGATTTCCGCGAAGTGGCTCGCTACCCAGGTAACGGTCAGATCAACCCACTCATGTCTGCTATGCAGCCTAACGCTGCTATCTACATGGGCCAAGGTTTTGGACAAGCCTCCTTCGTGGCTGGCGAACCCATCATGCCTACCGGGTTTGTATTTGAAGGTGTGCGATTCTTCGAATCCACTAACATGCCTTCTCAGAGTGCTACAGCAACTATTGGCGGTACTTCAACTACATACGATAGTGCTATCGGTATGTTCTTTGGTCCCCAAAGTGTTGGCGTCGGTATCGGCGGTAACAATGCTCAGGTGCTTCTAAACAACAACGACGACTTCAGCCGTTTTATCATGATGATTTGGAGCCTGTACGCAGGTTTTGAACTTCTAAACGCTGACTTCGTTACTGTTGCCTACTCTTTCAACGTTTGAGGAGGTAACTAATTATGACAACTAACGCTAACCAGATTGCAGTTTCCAAGATCTACCCTGGGAACTACACAAACGTTCTTCGTTATTGGCACGAAGAAAAAACCTTCCAGTTCCGTAACGCTAACGATACGGAGACCACCTACTCCAACCAACCGGTCGGCGGTCCCGTTGGTGTGGTGTTCACCCCTGGTTGGATTGCTCAACAAGCTATTGGTTACGTCGATCTGTCGTACCAAGCTTTGGGCACCACTAGCCAACTGGATTATTACACTCAGGCTTATAGCTCTGGTCTAAACGGAGCTAACGTTGCTTTCACTAACGCTAATGTAATCGTTCCTTCACCGGATGCTTACAAAGACGTACGTGCTGACATCACTGACGGTATCAAAGTTCCTTCCGGTGCTTATATCTACCGTCTAGCTCTCCGTGTTGACGGTGGCGATGTGATCAGCAGCGGCGTTGGCGGTGGCGTTGCAGCCCCAACACTGGGCCTCGGTCCTGCTGTGGGCGTTGGTCTTAACACCACTCCTTCCGCGTCTGGTTTCTTTGTAACGCTTGCTGGTAGTAATAGCCGTATTGCCAACGGTTCCTATAACACCAACAACGTGTTCAACACCAACAACTTGTTCCGTGCTGGAGCCGAGATACAGTATAAAGTGTTTGCCGTTGCCAACCTTGGTGGCTCAACCGCTTCTGGTCTTGCACAAGCTTCGGGTGTTTTTGACCCCCGTGCTACCAATAACCAACTCCGTGGCAAAAACAAGGCGTTGGGTATTTGTGAAATTTGTTGGTTCTTGTCCGACGACGCACCTAATCGTGACGACTTGGCTCTTCAACCTGCGGGTATTGTTGAGTCCAACGTTTACACCTCTACCGTTCCTTCCTGATTCATTTAGCGAAGAACAGACCCCCTTTTCGGAGGGGGTTTTTTTATGTATGGCAATATGACAACTGAAATTGAAATTTATTAGTAAACTATTCATAGACATTGTTCACATAATGACCGCTATCTCAGTTCAAGACGTTTTGTTTAAACCAAGTGGGGTTAAAGTTGAGATTTTAAGTGAGCACGACGAAGGTGAGTACAAAATGGTCCGCTCGGTAACGACAGGGAAGGTATTTTTTGCTCATAAAGGCCAAATTGAAATTGTAGAAGGTAGCGAAGACAAAAAGGACGCAAAACCCGCCTTAAAACGGCGTGGACGTCAAATTATTCAACCAGAGATCCCTTTTGACAACAGAATCAACATAAACGGAGCTACTCCTGAGCGTTTAACACAAATTCTTAAGGGTGTAGGAATTAAAACCGCTGTTGAGATCAAAGAATTGCAACAATCCATGCCGGGGGAGAGATTTACAAAATTAGATCAGCTTAAATCTATAACTCGTGTTGATTGGGACGAAGTTCTTTCTGCTGGAGTTGTATACGTAGAGTAATATAAATTTTTAGTTTAAATTTGGTAGAATAACAATATCTAGTGCATAAATAAAGTGTCTCAATTCTCTCAACAAGAACTTGAGCAAATTCAAAGCTATTTAGCTCAGCAGGGTGTTGTATTCCAAGCAACAACTACGGATGCTACAAAGCGAGAGATAATTTATGCTGCGGTTAACCAACTTACTCGAAATCCTGCACAGACTTTCGGGTACAGACTTGATGATTTTAACTTTAGTCGTGTAGCGTACCATTTAGGCTACAACATAGCTACCGTACCTGCCGGAGACTACGCTCGGCTTTTAGAAGCTACCAGCAGCATACCTTCTGAGTTTTATTACGATAAAATCGTCGGTCAAGTTGAAAGATGTGAAGAAGCCGAACGTTTAACTGAGTTAGCAACCGGGCGAGCCACTAGTAGACAAGAAACAATCTTTGGTGATGTAAGTCGTTCAATCAACGTTCAAGACAAGCGTGAGACATCGAGAATTTGGCGAGAGAATTATCAATTCGAGTGTGATCGCTTAGCGCACATGCTTTATGTTGCTAATTATAAAGATCCTGTTACAGCTCGTTATCGTTTCGAGCGAAGTGGAGGTGAATTTATTCAAGCTATACCCGGACCTCCTGATACAGCAAGGGCGGACCGCATCTATTTCTACACTAAATGGAGGTAATGGCTATATTTAAACAAGAAGTAGCTTTGATTTTACGTGGACCCTAACTTACTTGAAGCTGTAGGACTTTTTTCAAAAGCAATTAAGCAAGGTTCTCTCTTTACTAAAAGTGGAACCCCACAGAATTTCTCTGGGAGCAGGAAGCCTTTTATAGGTTCGGATCCAGTACCTGTAAATCAAGGTCGCACACCGATTCCCCCTTCTTTTCGTCCTGATCCTGTTTCACCAGGTCAACTAAATCTTTTTGATGTCAGAGCGAATCCTCCTTCTTCTTTTGATCCATCACTAGAGCGTACTGGTCCACCAGGCACACCTTTTCGTCCTAGTCCTCCGTCTTCTTTTAATCCATCACTCGAACGTACTGGTCCACAAGGACCTCTAAGGTCTTTCGGATCACTCGAACGTACTGGTCCGCCAGGACCCCTAAGAAATTTAACGGGATCTGCGGCACTTACAGGAGAAGTAAGGTCTTTAGGTCCTTTTGATGTCAGATCCAATCCTTCTTCTTTTAATCCATCACTCGAACGTACTGGTCCACCAGGACCTCTAAGGTCTCTAACGGGATCTGCGGCACTTACAGGAGGAGGCTCTTCTCCCTCTGTAATGGACTTGCTCAAAACCGCTGGTGCTTTTGGTACCACTGGCATACTCGGGGCATTAGGTTTAGCGGCTAAATTAGAAGGCTCGGCTCCTGATCCTAATTATAGAAATTTAGGTTATGCATCAGAAGCCGATATGAGAGGAAGAATGGGGGCTCAAGAGCTTTTACAAAGTGGGCGTTATGTGCCAGGTAGTCAACAACAAGCCATACCTAAGCGAGAAGGTTACAATCTGGATAACGTTAGGAAAGCACTTGATATCAAAGGAAATAATGGTTACCGGGATGTTGACTATGGACCCGCTAGTCGGCCTTTGAATGATCGAGCTCCTCTTCCCCAAAACAACCCTCCCGGTAATACCATGGTCCCCGCATCCAATCCTTTCACTAAGTTTTTTGTAGATGACGCTAATCGTCTTAGTCCAACAGCGAGGGAACTAGCTACCGCCACAGGTGGTGTGCAAACTCGTGATTTAGGTTCTCTTACATCTGGATTAAGAGCAGCGGATCTAGAAAGCCTACTTAACAGCGTGGGTTCGGCTCAAGCAATGTCGAATTCCCCAAGTTTTATGGCAGGCAATCCTTTAGTGGGTACGCCAAAACTAATGCTTACCGGAGCACGGGATCAAGCTGTTAATGAACAAAAACAACAATACGCCAAACAAAGCGCTCCTAAAGGAATAACGGATGAGCAACGCGATTATGTGCTAACTATGCAAGCACAGCAAGAAGCAGGTAAAGTTCTATTACCTGAGATTATAAAAAATCTAGGTTATTCGCCCCAGGACCCTGCTACTCGCGATTTAGCCGCCTGGGCTCAACAAAACCCAAGACTTGCTCTTGCTCTTTATAACAAACAGTTAGAGAGTAATTTAAGTAACCGCTCTGAGTTTCCTTCTCCTGCTGAGATACAACCCCCTGATCCTGTTAATCAGCAATCTGTAGGTAATGTGTCGGACTACATGGTCAACACTCCTATGGGGTCTAATTTCTCGAATAATGCTATAGGAAACAGTCATTATTCTGCTGAAGCGCAAGTAACAGGTAGTCAGACTGCCACTGATTTAGCTGATGCCACGCAAGCACTTGTTCAACCTACACTGCAAACAGAAGATCAATACACTAGTCAAGCTCCCGAACGGATGCAGGCTACATCTGACGTATCCAACGACATGTTGCGTCGCGCAATGGAGCTTAAAATGAGTAAATTCGGACAACCTGACCTTCGCTACGGTAATTAATCATGGCTATTTCTGATTTTGACTTTTCTGGTGGGTTTAGCCCCGTGGATAACCAACAATTTGGAGTAGCTGCTCCTGATTTTGGCTTTAGTTTTAGCCCAGATATGCAAGAGAAGGCTTATACCTCAGGTCTAGGTGTTGATACAGCAAAATATGGTCTAGATCAACAAAAAAAGGCTAAAGGTCTTAGTGGTCTTGACATTGTCGGGCTACTTGCAGGCGGTGCAGGCGATTTTATTAGAGGCACACAGGGCAAAGACCCTATATTCGGACCTGCTTTACTTAGTAAAAGAGGAAGAGGAGCAGGTATGGCCGGGACTCTTCTTGGAAGTTATTTTGGAGATACTTCTACGAATACTGATGATCTTGCTCCCTTAATTGCAGGTTTATTTAGCAAGAACATGGGTGATTATTTAAAATCAGCACGTAGCGGTCAACCTATGGCTTAGTTTTTTAAAGCTAACACTTATTTATTTTAATAAAGTCTCTGCTATACTCTAGGAAGAGAGTTCGGAGGCACCCTAATCTCAACGGATAGGGGTGTTTAAAGGTATAGCTTCTACATCAACAAACAAGCAACCCTGCCTTATTGACCGCCCTTTTCTTAGAGGGGCTCGGATCAATAGTGGTACAACTACGGTTAATCCGACTAACCCAGCGTTTGCTGATTTAGTTCAATTAGTCCGCGTGGGTGATCTTCCTACAGAAGATGCGGCGCTGGTTGAAGACGTATTTGTAGTCAGTAATGAAGGTTATCCTAATAGAGGCGGTATTAGAAGTTGCGCGTTAGCTTTTTATATCTACGCTCCTAACCAAGCAGCTCCGTCGACATCTACTGCTTTAATGCTTCAGAAAGTGGAAGTGGGTTTAAGTGGTGCAACCGAAGGAACCATACAACGAATTGAACTTCCCGCAATCAATGCACCCGTTCCATCAGTAGGGGATACAAATCTATTACGTCCTATTGAAGTTGGAAAAGGTGAAGGTCTTTACTTAGAAAAAGGATATATTCTTTGTGTTGGTCTTCTAGGTAACGGGCCTGCTGCAATATCTGGTGGCTTAAGCCCTTCCGGAATCACAGTATTTGCACAAGGCGGGTTCTATTGATCTGTGTCCCGAAAGAAAGGATCAGATAATTTTTCCCTTAGAGGGCACGGAGGTCTAGACGCTGTAAAATCTATTTCAACTATTGCGGGATCAGATAATACAAATCAATTAGCAAATCCCTTACCTTTTGAACGTCGCTTTAGACCTGCCACAGGTACTAAGAATTTTAGTGTTTTAAGCGATTACAACTACGCATCTTTATGGGTTAGATGGAGGCGTGGGTATGAACTCAGCATGTACACACAGGGAGCATACTCTGGTTTAGTGTACTCTTCGTTTAAATACTACATATCTGGAACAGCTGGAGTCGGAGGGTATATACCCGGAATTTTCTTTGTATATCCGACTGCACGTGCTGACACAAGGATGCACATAGTTGGCATTCGACCCCGAGATACTTTTAACTTCTTGGATTTTGGTATCTCTGTACAGTCTGTAACTCAATACGACGAAACTACCTACGCCGTTATTTTAAGTCAAAATTTCGGGTCTCCAATTTCGTTTTTTACAGGGGAGGTGTTGTCTAATAGATTTAATGCAAACGGTACTGAGAAACTAGTTGGTTATAACAACTATACGGTTATCGCCGTGGGTTTAAACGGCGTTAAAACAACACCAACTATAAATCCAAATTTTGATACTTTATTTTTATCGTTTTCTGAAAAAGAAAGTTGGTCTGTTATTAATAGCACTACACTTTCTGTACCGGCAATTGGGCCTCCAGCTGTAGGAGAATTTCTTTCAACTGAGATAAGGATGCAATGTACTTGCCAAGATTTCTTAAATAGAGAAGGTTTTAATTTTTACAATGCTTCCTTAAATCAACGATATCCTTACGCGAAAGTACTGAACATTGATCCTGGTACTTACGATGCTGGACCAGATGCAGCTACTCGTGTATCTAACTCCAATGATTATCCGGGTTACGTTAGGACATTTGGTTTTATCTACTTAGATCAGCTGTACACTGCGCCTACATATGCTGATGTTGCGAGTTATTCGGATCCCGCGCTTTATTATTTCCAACCTAAGTGGTGTAAACACATCTTTGCTTCCTTCTGGGACATGCAACGTAAGTTTAACTTGTCTAACGTAACGTCCTCGTGGTTACCTCAACCTACCGACGAACCTATGAATGAATACTATAGAGAAAAATTTGAAGTCGACTTAACAAAGCAAATGAGCTTCTTAAAAAGAAGTCATGATTTTAACTGGTGGCAGAGGTATAGTCCTTCACTGTCTGGTTTACCCAAACACCTTCTTTACTCAGATAAATACAATATGATTGCTAAAACATTAAACTTTGGTCAGTTAAATGATTTAACGGAGCTTCAAGACACAAATTTTCAATTATTTACGCTAGATCAGTTTAATCCTTTAGATCCTGCAAATTTACCTCAAGATACGTATGACGGAGGAACGTATTCAAATGGGGTACTTACTTCTACTGCAACAGTTGATTTAGACGGAGGTCAGTATAATAACGGTAGTCTTCTACCACCAGCTTCTCCTCCTGCATATCTAAACGGGGGAACTTACTAACATGACATCCACTCCTGTAACACTGCTATTAAAAAGGTCAGGTAATGCGTCTGACAGACCGAGCGGTAATATTTTAGTTAATGGTGAGCTAGCAACAAACTTTGGTGCTGCCGATCCAGGAGTCTATTTTGAGAATTCCGCTGGAGGCATCGTAAAGATTGGACCTTCTTCTTTTGGTGCCACAGCACCTAACGCAGTCCCTGTGGGACTTGCAGGTAATTCAGTCGGGGAACAATGGGTTGATACCAATTCATCTGCCTACTACTTAAAAGTATGGACGGGGACAACGTGGCAAAAAATATATTCTGGTTTTGCTGACTCGGCAACAGTTGCAGGACAAGCTAACTCGTCTTCAATTGCCAGCGGTGCTTTAATAGCAAATACAGCAACTCTTGCCAGTGGTGCGCTACTTGCCAGTGGGGTAGTCACTGCGGCAGGAACACCTTCAGTACTAGTTTTACTAAGTGGTATTCCTAGTCCTGCTTCATATGCGTCAGGTACGTTGGTGTACCAGATACAGAGTTCTGGTACAACGCCGAGCGGTTTATTTATTCGTGTACTTAACGGATGGGCTTTTACTTAGAACGCAAAGTAGATTTAAGCTTCCAAGCTGCTTTAAACATATCTCCTGCTGTGTCGGCCATAAAGTTTTCGACATCCACGGCTTCGATTTCGCGAGCATAGTCACAAACATCTTTTGCTGCCATACCAGCATCTTCTACATTCTTAAGATAAGTCGTCAACATATTTCTGGTGTCGTAATCTTTAACGTGCTTGAAATTCTTATGAGTCTGAATCAAGCCTCGCTGGCACATAGGCATTAAGTAATCAAGTGTCCTAACGTACTCCGAAGTCTTATCAAACTGCACTATATGAGCTTCGTACTGTTTGTTTAAAAATTTATGTATCGGGAAGAACAAAGGTCCTTCGATATTTAAGTGTATTAAATGTGCCTGCGCGTAGAGTTGGTGTAGATACGAGGCGTAATCAATTAAATGTTCGACCAAGCCTTGTACTGTCGTACTTGGCTGTTCAATCTCTGGTTGAATTGAAGTCTGATCTATAACAGCAATTTCTGTGGGTTGCATAGGAGAAGTAGTAAAGGAATCTGAATAGGTCATCGTTAGATAACACAGACTGAACAAGGAGCACTATCTATTTCATCTTCTATAATTTCCTCGACGGAGGTCTGAAGGTAAGTCTCTAGTGCCGTTTTGTTTACTCTGTACAGAGATTTCGCACCGTTTGGTTGCAGGTTTATATAAACATTCTTGGGCCAACCACCTTCTTGATTGGATTCGGATAAAGAAATGCGTTTACGGACAAAACCGGAACTGCAATTCAGTAGTTCTGCTGTTTCAGCAATAGTCAAAAGTGTTTTGGTGTCCATACGAATTGTACGATGAAGATGATCAGGCGAGCTTATATTAGCGTAGTCCGCTCTGTGCGCAACATAATTTCTTAACCTCACAGAAATTTCATACTTGTGAAAATTAGTGATTTTTTCAGTTTAATCTATAATTTAAATAGACTTTGACTTTTATATGACAATTAGAATTGCAGGCGAGGTGTTTCAGGAATATAACAAACCCCGTAGGGACATTCAAGGAGGTAAAAAGTCTGTTGTAGCAGCCAAAGAGGGCGATGAAGTTCGGTTAGTTAGATTTGGTGACGCAAACATGGAAATAAAACGTGATGACCCAGAAAGACGACGTAATTTCCGTGCGCGTCATAACTGTGATGAGAAGAAAAGCAAACTAACAGCCGGATATTGGTCTTGTAAAGCGTGGTAGTACGTTCACAGAGGTGACTGCTTTACTCTGTTCTAAGATCTAGCTACAATCAAGGTAGCCGTACGAGTCCAATGGGGGAAAATCATCCTGATGGTCAACTTGTCAATCTTCAGTGTGGCCTCACATTAGAAGATGAGTTTACGTTGACTAGAGTACGTAATAAAGCCTATGAGCTACAGAGCAAAGAGAGAGATCAATTTTTATGGACCACGATTTATCGCTTAGTTTGTCGTGAACGAGCGTATAGGTCCGTAATAAGCGATATGGGTGTCCTTATAGACGTAAATATAGATTTATTTGATGATACTCCTGACTTAGCGCAGAAGTAAAATCTGTTGTTTTAGAATACAGTAACCCTTACTTAGTATCCCTCCTCTTTAGTTATGCCCCCAAATTACAGAGAGATAGCAAGACAGAAAGCGGCAAGATACGGCTTACTTCCTGAAGTATTTGAGCGTCAAATTGAGGCGGAGTCAAACTTTGACCCAAATGCTGGATCTGGTGCAGGTGCTATAGGTATTGCTCAGATAATGCCTGATACGGCTCGTGGTTGGGGGGTAAATCCACGAGACCCCGTGGCCGCTTTGGATGCAGCAGCCAAAAATATGGCTGACTATGTTAAAACTTACGGAGGAGGTACAAAGGATCCTGTAAAAATGCGCGGTGCCTATGAAAAGGCTCTAAGAGCTTATAACGCAGGACCTGGAGCGGTAGAAACCAGTAAGCGTTACGGCGAAACGAACGAGTACGTTAATAAGATCATAGGACCTAGCACATTTAGTTTTACTGACGCTTTACGTAAAAAGATTTCTGGTATACCAGTATCGGATGCAAGCTCTGTTGCTGAACCAGGTCAATCAGCTCCTTTTAAAATGAAGGAGTTTGACTTTAATGAGAATTTAATTGCCTCTTTAGCGGGCAATTTAATTAAACCAACAGGTAATTCAGAAACAGCAGACGTTTATTCTAAATTAGCTGCTTTAAATCAACAAGCTATAAATGTAGAAGAAGATGATCCTGCGCTTGCAGATCAGTACCGAATGGTTGCTTCAAATCTTACAGAGGAGCAACCAACTGAATTTGACCCTGGTGGATTAATTAAAACGGTAATTAACACTGTTGGAAAACAACAAGCTTACAATGAGTCAGCTTCTAAAATTGAAGAGCTTGTAAATAAGTTAAAACAAAGCAACGTGGTACAAACGGCAAATAGAAATATAGAAACTGCTCAACCTACAAACTCGTTTGTTTCGCAAAAGATAGAAGTAACGAACCCTAACGACACAGGTGGAAAAGGATTTGACTTTGTTATTGCTGGAGGTAAGCGGGGTGCTCCTTTTACTTCTCCATTATCTGCTGAAGTTTTAAAAATCTCAAAAGACCCGAGAGAATTTAATTTAGAAAGAGGTGCCACACAGCGAGCTTACGGAAATAATGTAGAACTACGATTTACAACGCCAGGAGGCAAAAAATTTGATGGTTTATTTGCTCACTTTGATGAAATGAACCCCAATTTAAAAGTAGGAACTACTATTTCAGCTGGTACTTTTTTAGGGACTCAAGGTAGAACGGGGTCCACTACAGGAGCACATGTATCTGCCGATATTTATAGTCCAGGTGCGACTACAGCTACATCTGACATTGTTGCCTTAAAGAATTTAATGCGGGATCGAATGGCCGCAGGTAAACCTATATTTTCCTAAAATAAATTTGCGTCTAGTTAGACCTGCCCGTGGTAGACTGAAACAAGAAACTGGTATTTTGTAAAAATGTCTGCAGCAGAAAATTATTACAAAATTATTGCTGCTCAAAACGCAGTTAATGTTGCTAACACAAATACTGATAAATTTGCTGCTGATGCAGCCCAGGCCAAAGGAGAAAGGAACGTAACTTTAGGTAGGTTAGAAAGTTTATCCGGAACTGCAACTAAAGACTTAAGTAAGCAATTTCGAGATTACTTTAACAAGGTGATGACGGAGACTACAAGTAAGTTCTCTAAAGATTTAGCTAATTACACACCAGGTCTTCTAGGTTCGGCATCATATAAGGGAGCGATGGAGCAGATAGGAGGTCAGATGAAGAATTACAGCACAGCAGTGATGAAAGATATGGGTACTGTTAACTCTGCTTTAGCTACTGCTGCTGAAGCTGCATCTGGACGGGTAGGGAATCAAGCAGCTGGTTATGCAAAAGCTGCAGCAAGTACAACTAAAACTGGACTAGAAAACTTAACCAATATTTCTGCATCAAATGTAGGAAGTCTTAGGAATACGACTGCTGCTGGGACTGGCTTATTAAGCGGAACAGGCGAACGTGGTTCCGAACGATTGTACGGTACCTTAGCTACTCCTATAGCAGCCTTCCAAAAAATACAAGGGGATCAAGCTTTCTCTAACTTATACAATCCTTATTTTATGCGCATTGCTTCTGCGCCTAGTACTCAACGTTCGGACGTAGGGTCCATGCGAGACCTTTACAAATACAATGTCTGATCCTATAAAAACTTCCGTTCACGAAAGTAAGGTTAAATCATTAAACGAAAGACCTTTTAACAAACACGAAAGAAGAGCGAACAGGTATTTTCCTTTACGAATTGCTGGAGATATTTGGAAAACTTCAGAGAGGGGAGAAGCCATATCGAAACGCAGAAATGCACAGTACGATTCAATCGGTGGGTTTAATCGGCTTGGTTTTGGTTTAAACGATAACTTCGGTCCAGACGACTCATTTCAAACTAAAGAGACTCTTAAAAATACACACGACCAAGATCACTATACAGCTCGTTAAACTCCTGTATTCTTTTAAGCGGATTCAACAAGCAAGGAAAATACAAAATAAAACCTAGACATTTAGTGTTTACAAGCTTTGGTAAACCAGGCGTGTCTATATAGAGTTCTGGTCTTTTGTTTAAGATACAAATCGGCATGTCTATATCTAATTTTTGTGTAACTAGCAACGCCACTTCCGTGGACGTAAGAAATACAATACCCTCGTCAAATTCGTTTTTTCTATACCGACGAAGACACTCTTCTAACCAAACTCGCTGTGCGGATTTAACAAATCGTCTTTTTCTAAAAAATATATTCGTTTCAGCTGGTTGCTCACTCAAAAACAAAAAATCTCTAGGAGGATACAGATATATATTTTTAGCTTTCCATTCTTGTTTTAACCCGTTATGGTCATGTGTAAAGTACTTATTTGCACAGACCATGCTGTTTGCTGTATCGCTTGATGCAGGGTCTAATTCAATCTGACCATTAAAAAAAGCCGTGGTTACTCCGATTATTTCTGGAGGTGAAACAAAATCTTGGTTAGCTAACGGCATTAATTAAAGAGTCAATACGCTCATCAATAGAGTTTAAGTCTATTTTGTGCGCAGACAAACCTGTGTTGTTAACCATCACAACAACACTTTCTTTAGCTTCGCTATCTTTTTGAATTAAATTTATAAGTTTTTTTAAAAATTCTGCTGTTGTGTTGTCCATATACTCCTCCGCTATAACAATATCGTTTTGTATTTCTTTAAGAGTTAGGTAATGACTGTTATCTGGGCAACTAGAGTTAAAAAACAAGGCTCCCTGTCCTTTTGCGTCGGCAAACTCAGTTGACATAGTTATAATGTCATTAATGAGGAGTTTCATCGCGTTCTTTGCGATCCGATTCTTTATTTCACTCACTCCGAATAAAGAGGAAGCTAGTTTTTTGGCTTTTTCTCCGAGATTAATCATAATTTTGAAACGAGGACCAGGCATCTGTCAGGACTTTAGCAGAATCGTACAGAAAATTACTAGTATTGTTCTCGTCCTTACTCAGCTTGCAGTAGTGTCTGCCTTCGACTAAACCAGACTTCCCTTTTGATGTAATTCCTTGATGTATCAACTTATCTATATTTATAGGATTTACACCTAGTCTTTCAGCTATCGCTTTTTTACTGATAAATGCCGTGGTTAAATTTCCAGACTTTGTATTCGCTAAAACTTGTAACGAAGTGTCGATGCTTCTAAAAATTGTAAGTAATTCTTTAAACGGAAGGGCAGCAGTGATTCTGTCGGTAAGCATGATGTTGTAATTAGTGTGAAGGCCGCTCAAGCACCTAGTACTAGGCACAAGAGATCGATTACTGCTAGTCCGAAAGGGTGAAAAGTACTAGCACCTTCACGATACCGACTAAAGACCCTTCTTTCAATAGTCGGTCTCCGTAGTTTAAAGTAATTTTTCTAGTTGGGAAGTGAAATCAACCGGCTCTTCGATCAAAAGTTTTATTAATTTTTGCAATACTTCGTTGCTACTGGAAATACAAGCATCTTTTTCATTCAAAAGAAGCCAGTAACTGTAGGCGTTCAGTAGGTAAATGTGTGTTTGCTTTGCCCTAAGAGCCTGCACTTTCCATTTTTCGAACTCAAAAGCTGACACGTGGCGACCATTGCCAGTTTTAAGCTCTAGTTCCCTGATTTCAATTTGTAGGTCAATATCTTGAACCGTATATTGTAAAGCAGAAATCTTAGCCCTACATTGTATTACTGAGCTTGGCTCTTCGTTATCTGTGTATAACCAAGCCGGTAAGTTCTCAATAACGTACTTTTCGTTCCAGAGACAAGGCTTAGATTCCGGATAGCTCATCGTATTTCAATAGAGTTTTTATAAAGTGAAGATAAAGTCCGTTTATAGCGTAGAGCGTGTGGTTTTCAAAGTTTAATCTAATTACAAATTTGCAACTTTGAAGTTCTTTGAGCCCTTTAAATACTCTGGCTTTTGGAAAACTTAACGATTGAATAAGTTCATTGGCAGACATTACCTGCTCGTATATTAACACGCATAACAATTCTGTGTTGCGGTTAACAAGAGCGCAGATCGCTTTATGTTGTTTATGCTGCGCATACTCAGTGATATTCCGTATTTTATTTCTATAAGTTCCTGTAGTGTTCTGTTTGATATACCTTTTTGTATCCACTTGGCTACATCCTCGATCATTTGTATTGTGACTTTAGTAGCGGGACTACTAGCAATTTGGCAGTGTAACGGATTTACGCAGTGTGGATCTGAGCAGGTTGAAACGATGTTCTCTTTTGAGCTTAGATCTACGTCGAAATAGGAACTGTAAATAAATCGGCGTGGTCTAGTAGCCAGACGAGACTCTGGGTCCATAAAACGAGTCAAATTATTAGGTAAACGCAGGTGTTCCCGAGCTGTTATGGCGGAGTTGTTCTGCCGCAGCCAAACGGAGACCTTCTGAGCGACAGTATGAGCTGCCTGAAGCTCGTACAGACACTTCGGGCAGGCGTAGAACCCATGCACCGGATGAATACGCGATACGTCTGCGAGGGAAAGGAGCAACGACTCACTGCGTCCGCATTTGCAGTGCAGCGTGACTGTTTTGGCCTGCTCCACCACTCGGAACGAATCCAGAGTGTATTCCTTTAAGACGGGACCCTCGGGTGGGTCAGGAGGAGTGCGAACCAGTAAGCCAAAGACGCTTACGTAGGGATCGAGGGTCATGGTGTGTATCTAGTGCTATGGGAGTTACCTTAGCATAGTGTGTCGTGCTCTGACCTATAGTTTTAACTTCTTTTTTACTAATCGTTTTCGAGTCGGAAAATGCAAGGGAATTCAGCTATTTAAATAAGTTTTAAATGCGAGCAGATTCGCGATCAGTAGTAGTTTACTAATTTAATTTTTAATTATATTTAAAGATTTCAATTCAGACGCAAATTACGACTATGACAGGAGTTTAGAAGAGTTTTAAGTTCAAGTATGAGTGAAAATCATCCGTGGCGCCATACTACTTAGTTATTTCTTTACATTGTGTGTTAATATGCAGGTATGCCACTTAACCTAAAACCAAACCATGAGTTCTACACTGCCTGTTCTTCTAGAAAAGCAAGCAATTCCTGATAACTCCTTTTGGTTAGAGTGTAAACGTCGCGCTGAAATTTTAAATATACCAGCTTGGATGATTGCTGAGGAGGGTTTTAGGCATCCCGTAAAAATACACACTCACGCGAAGAAGTAAATTCTTTAGAATACATAGATAATGCTTAAACTAGGGTACTTCCTGAGCTATATAAGATGGCGGCATGTGTCCACTACCCCTCTAGAAAAGCTTTTCATGGAGCTAATTTTCGAGGTATAATTGATGTTGTTACACAGATCATTTACACGGTCAGCGGCGTGGGCACTGTAAGTTTTATGATGGACCCTAGCGGTTATGCCGCTAACTTTGATGGTGTCGTCCAAATTCTAGAAGATCTAAATCTTACAATTTCAGGAATTTCAACTCAAGCTTCCTCCGTTGTCTCTGGCGTTGTTGGCGGATCCGGTGTCTACATCACTGCTAGCGGCGGTTCCTCTGTTATTAATATTGGTCTTATAGGACAAGGAAGTACAAGCGTTGTTTACAGCGGTAGTCGAGTTAGTGTGTCGGGTTTAGTCACCAGTCCGACGGTTCTTTCTGGGTCACCCGGTTCTGGGTACAACCCAGGTGCTCTCTGGTTTGATACAAACGAAGGTCGTCTCTTTATATATGCCAGCGGTGCCGGTGTTTCTAGCGATGGCTGGTATCAAACAAACTCTGATGCCCTTGCGATTAAATCAGATTTACCTCCATCTGGCGCTGGTTTAAACGCCCCACCAAGAGATGGCACCCTGTGGTTCAACCAACTGATGGGTAACCTGTTTATTTACGACGCCACCAGTTCTGGCTGGTACGAAACAGGATCCACTAGGGATGCCGCCTATGGAATCGCCGCTCCTGCTCCTACTCAACAAGGCGGTCTCTGGTATGACAGCGGCACTAGTGTCTTACGAGTTTGGAATGGCACCGCGTGGGTTTAGTAGTAGCATCTAAGCATCTGAATTTGTTCCTGCATGGCTGCTAAAGAGAACATTAACAGGATCGAGTCAAAACCAAAAAAAACACGTCAAGGTGACGGAACACACTCCAAAGCCAAACACGGACGTAAAAAATCACGTGGTCAAGGTAAAGGCTAAAGTGTATTTAGATCGGCTTTACCTATGGCACTTGTAAGTTTTAGAGCATTTACAAACATAAATGCAGGTCAACCTGTTACGTTAGGTCCTAGCGGAACTATTTTTCCTTCTTCTGCTGCAAATTTAAATAATTCTAAATGCATTGGCGTTGCTTTAGATTCTGGAGTAGCCACAGACTTAATTCGTGTAGATAAAGACAGAATTCAATACATATTTTCAGGTCAAACAGCGGGTAATATACCCCATTTGTCCATAACGTCTGGAACAATTCAACCGTCCTATGCAGCATTTAAAACAGAGGTTAACGCTTCTGCTCTTACGTCTGCTTACCTCGTCCCTCTTGGTCGAGCTGTTTCTAGTTCTGGTATAAGTATCGAGATTGGCCGCCCTGTTTTTGTCAGTATTCCCGTTTAATAGTCAATATCTATAATAGAATTAAACTAGAACTAGTTATCTAACAGACTATGGCCGATAGAGCAATTTTTAATCGTAAATACACCTCGTTTACCCCAGCTGGAACTGAGGTTTACTTAATAAACGGCGCTGGTGTAACGACATCACTTCCTACAACACAGAATTTTACAGCAGGAGCTAATTTAATTCAAGGTGCAGTCGTTTACGTAAGCGGCGCTTTGGTATTTCCTGCGAGCGCTGTAAGCGGTATAGCCTCCTTTAACTATGGTGCTATTGGCGTTACCGCAGCATCAGCAGGAGTAACCTCCGGCGTGGCTGTCAATGTGGATGACGTTGTCGTCGTGTCGTCTGCGAATATTACTGCGGAAACTACATTAATACCCGGTGAATACTACTTCTTATCTAAATTTACTGGACAGCTCACTCGTTATACGACAGCTTCTGGCTCAATTACTGCGTCGGGTACGGATCAATATCAAGCTTTAGTTGCGTTAGGTAAAGCATTTAGCACAACCGAGCTTGAAGTTGAAATTTTACCTCCGACTCTTTTAACTTAGGGCGCTATACTGAATTTAGAATATTAAACTCATGGCTGCTCGTAAACCATTAGTTATTGTCAGCGGGCTTTTCTCCGAATTGCCTGTAGGTGACATTACGGTTGAACTGGCGGCGGCTCCGAGTGGTCTGATTTATGTAGGTAGTAAGTTAGGTATCGACGGTTCCGCTCAAATTAGCGGTAATGCGGGTATTAGTGCAGCAGTAACAGCACAAGCATCTGGTAATGCCGCGTTAGTTGTAGGTAATACCGCTTTATCTAGTGGTAACGCTGCGTTAGTTGTCGGGACTACTGCTCTAGCCTCTGGTAATGCGGGTATTAGTGCTGCACTAACGGCACAAGCTTCTGGTAATGCTGCGTTAGTTGTCGGTGTTTCGGCGCTTGCTAGTGGTAATGCAGCTCTCACTAACTCGTCGAGAGCTCAAGCTAGTGGTAATGCCGCTCTTGTAGATTTAAGCAACAAATATGACAAGACTGGCGGCGTAATCAGTGGCACCGTCATTGTAAATAAACAATCGTTTGGTACGATTAACACCATTACAAGTTCTGGTGTTCTCCTAGTTGATTTTTCGACAGGTAATAACTTTCAAGTTACTTTAGCTTCGAACGCTACATTTGCCGGTCCGGTTAATGCAAGTGGAGGTCAATCCGGGGCCATCATGATTCGCCAAGATAATACCGGTAGCCGCACACTGGCTTATAGTGGTTCGTGGGCATTCCAAGGTGGAACTGCTCCTACACTAACGACAGCAGCTAGTGGTATAGACGCTTTAGCTTACTACGTTGTATCTCCTACTCGCGTAATTGCTATCTTGACTGCTGCTTATTCTGGAGGTTCCCAATGATACCTGGGTCAGCCAGCCCGTTTTTTCTTGGTTCTTCTCTAGCTACCGCTACCGCTGGTGGTTTGCAGATAGAGCGTAGTCTCAGATTCAATAGTAGTGACAGTGCCTACTGCGGGCGGACTTTTGGCACTGCGACTAGTAGGAAGACTTGGACTTGGGCGGGTTGGGTAAAAAAGTGCAACAATTCTGCCCAACAATCATTTTTCTCTGCGGGCAACAGCGGCACCAATCGTTCAAACTTACTCTTTCAAGGAACGGGGGAGATTCGATTCTTTAATTATCCTGGCAGTGTAGACGTTGACTTGATTACAACACCAGTATTTAGAGATCCATCCGCCTGGTATCACATCCTTATTGCTGTTGATACAACTCAAGCAACATCAACTAATCGCTTCAAGCTTTATGTTAATGGAACGCAGTTTTCAACATTTTCAACAGCAACTTACCCCTCGCTAAACCAAGATCTAGTTATTAACAGTGCAATTGCTCATGGAATTGGCCGTGGCGAGCAGGTGGGTGAGTATTTCGACGGCTACCTCACGAACATCCACTTTATCGACGGTCAAGCACTTACCCCCAGCAGTTTCACCGAAACCGATGCCACTACTGGGCAACTCATACCAAAAACATACACCGGCAGCTATGGCACCAATGGCTTCAATCTTTTGTTCGCTGATAACTCCAGCAACACTGCCAGCACATTAGGGAAGGACACTAGTGGCAACAGTAATAACTGGACGCCAAATAATTTTAGTGTTGTTGCGGGTGGTCCTGCCACAATAACAACACCTGCTTCAAACGCACCACCTACTGTTGATTACCTTGTAATTGGCGGCGGCGGCGGCGGTGGCAACACTTATGGAGGCGGAGGTGGTGCTGGTGGGTACAGGACTGCAAATGGATCAAGCGTTACATCGGCAACGCAATATACCGTTACAATCGGCGGCGGTGGCGCTGGGGCGGCGGGAGGGGTCGCAGGCCAAGGCTCCAACGGTAGTGCTTCTACTTTTGGTTCCATCACTGCTGCAGGAGGCGGCGGCGGCGGCGGGTATCTTGTCGCCAGTCAAGCAGGACTTGCTGGAGGGTCTGGCGGCGGCGGCGGCGGTGAAAGCGGTTCTGGCGGCTTAGGTGGTGCTGGAAACACACCATCCACATCACCGTCACAAGGAAACTCTGGAGGTAGTAGCCCTGTAGGGAATCACCAAGGCGCTGGTGGTGGCGGTGCTACTGGTGTTGGTAGCGCTGGTACTGGCGCCGCCGCCGGCGGAATAGGTGGAACAGGTGGTGCTGGAACGGCCTCAAGCATTACTGGTTCTTCAATAACCAGAGCCGGCGGCGGCGGCGGTGGTGCATGGCAAGGAACAGGTGGTACTGGTGGTACTGGTGGCGGAGGAGCGGGCAGTGGAGGGGTTTCCGTTGGATCGGCCGGGACGACCAACACAGGCGGCGGCGGTGGTGGCGGCGGCGGTGTTGGTAACGGTGGTGCCAGTACAAACGGTGGCGGTGCAGGCGGTTCCGGCATTGTCATTATTCGCTATGCCGATACTTATGGAGACCTAACTGTTGGCAGTGGTCTTACTTATACATATGCCAATACCGGCGGGTATAAAATTTATTCTTTTACTGCCAATACTACTGCGGCACAGGCAGCAGGCAACGATTCCCTCGTAGACTCCCCCACTAATTACGGGACCGACACCGGCGTGGGCGGCGAGGTGAGGGGGAATTACTGTACTTGGAATCCGCTAGCCAACGGTGCCGGAACACTTTCAAACGGCAATCTGGATTGCACCGTTAGCACTAGACGCTCAGGTACTGTTAGCGTCAACAGCGGCAAATGGTATTGGGAAGTAACTTTAAACGGCAGCGGCGACTGCATGATTGGGATTATCCCCGTTGCAAATGCTAATTACGCAAGCCAGTATGCAGGCGTTTTAGCAAGCGAATACACATACTATAGTACTAATGGTCGAAAATACACAGGTGGCACGTCTGCAGCCTACGGCGCTACTTTTACTAGTGGTGACATTATTGGCGCTGCTCTTGATTTAGATATAGGCACGATTGTTTTTTACAAAAATGGTGTTTCTCAAGGAACAGCATTTTCAAGCATTTCTGGCACATATACATCTACTACATCTGCGGGCGGTAGTAGTGGGCCTAGTGTGTCTGCAAACTTCGGCCAACGTGCATTTGCCTACACCGCACCAAGCGGCTTCAAGGCACTCTGCACACAGAACCTGCCAGAAGGAACCATCACCACCAGCGGCACTTACACAGGTAATGGCGTGGCAGATGGGCCTTTTGTATATTTAAATGGGGTACCAACTGCAATGACCGTTGGTGTCAATGCAGTTACTTTTGGCACTGATGCCGATAAGTTATCAAATGGATTTAAACTGCGAACAACAAATGTTTTATACAACCAGAACGCATTAAGTTACAGCTACAGTATTACAACAACAGGCTCAAAGTTTAAATACGCTAGGGCGCAACCAAATCCATGAACAGACTCCTATGCCCTTTATTAAAAAAATGCCCAGGCTGCAAGCAGGAGCAATTTGTTGACAACTTTTACACAATTAAAAGCGGTAAAAGCTCATACGTGGATGCTCTAGGTGTTCCCCGTGTTGGACGTTGCAAATCTTGCCAAGCCCAATATTATCAGGATCGTGATGTAAGAAGCAAACTTCTTGATGCTGCTAGAAAGCGAGCAAAGGCAAAAGGTATTGTTTTTAATTTAACCCTTGAAGACATTCAAATCCCGGATGTTTGCCCCGTATTTGGAACACGTTTGGACGGATCATCAAAGGCACCCTCAATGACTAACACTACTGCGCCCAGCATTGATCGCCTCGATTCAAGCAAGGGATACACTAAAGAAAATATTCGAATAATTTGCGCTCGCGCCAATAGTCTTAAAGGCAATGCAACAGCATCTCAATCAATTGCAATTGCATTGTATGTGGCGCGGGAGACGGGATTCCCGCTTGTTCCACCCTCGTAGTGGACACGCCTACGATTCCGTGGGAGTCAATGGGTTTGCTATTCGCAAATAGCGAACAGTCAGGGACTACTCAGTAGACGAACTCACTACTCACCTGGTTCCGATGCTAATACCCAACTTGTAGTTTCTTCATCCCACACGTAAGCCTTGCCATCAGTCGGATATGGCACTGGTGCATCCCAGCGGCAAGTTTCTTCATTTAGCAACCAAGACTCGTATGGTTTTGGTGGAATGAAAGCATTGCGGTGTGGATCAAAACTGTAACCAAGACCCGCATAGTTTTTGTATATGCGTCCGTTGTAACTAGTCTGAATCCATTTGGTATGTTTGCCGTAAAGACTTTGGCAAAATTGTTCGCCAAGCCAGTCGCATTCAACTCCTAAATCGTTTTTTAAGACATCGTTATTAACCACGATGACTTGTTCCACGATCCAATCTTCATTAACTCGTGCGAAGTGTGCCATTAGAAAGTAATGCTCCCAGATCCGGTGAATTGGTAGATTCGGTAACCGCCAGTGACGGTAATCGTCGGACTGCCCGTTGTGGTAGCTGCTGGAAAGGTATCCGCATAACGGATAATTACAATTCCTGATCCGCCAGCTCCTCCGTTTGGGGTGCCACCAACTCCTCCACCTGATCCGCCATTGCCCCTATTTGCCGTCCCATTAGCGCCATTACCACTGGAACCGGCGCCCCCTAAACCGCCAGATGCATATGTAATAGAACTGCCTGTAATTGAATTTGCTCGTCCTGCTCCCGCACTACCACCACCACCACCTGACCCATTGCCTCCGATACTGCCAGCACCACCACCGCCGCCGCCGCCGTACTCGCCGCCGTCTCCTGATGAGGCACCGCCTGCAAAACCGTATCCAGTGCCTCCGGCAGGGCTTGTTTGAGTAGAGGAACCACCAGGTCGGGTGTTGCCCGCAGAAAACCCGCCAGCCCCTCCGCCTGACCCTCCGTTACTACCCGCGCCTGAACTCTGACCGCCCCCACCTCCACCAATAGCAGTCGCAAAAGAAGAAAAAGAAGAACTTTGACCATTATCTCCTGCAACGCCTACTGTTGATGAACCACTCCCTCCGGCGCCGACAGTTATTGAATAGGATAAATTTTTTAGTACAGAGATAGTTGAATTTGAGATAACCATCCCACCACCACCACCGCCGCCGCCTGTAGCAAAACCAGATCCCCCTCCACCAGCAACTACAAGGTACTCAACATTAACAGGAGGGGAAACAGTTGATGCCAGCAATAGTGGACTGGCGCTTCCTGGGATGCTCATGGTGTTACCTCGTAGGCACTGTCGTTTCTATGTCCTACCATCGTCACAGAATGCTCTGGAATAAGCTTCACCAGAGATTCGAGGCAGAATTCGACGAAGTACTAGACTGGATATACGCGCTATACCTTTTTCAAACTGTTAAAAGCGTGTAGTCCTTGGCTCTACTCCCCTGTGGAAGCCGAAGGGCTACCGATCGAGTACTGTGCACATACTGCACATTGCAACCCTCTGGAAATTCCAAACATGCCTGAAGATTCTGCTTTTGCTGTTGGGGGCTTGCTGCTTGCTGCGCTTATTTTATTAAGTTTGTTCACTGGCAGTCATGAGCACTCTGCAGCTATTTACACACTCCCGATGCCGCACTAATCACATGACTGACCTTTCCCCCGCCGCGCAATTAGTTTGGGATGCTTTTTGCGAAGCACCGATATGCGCAGAGGTTAAGCTTGCCTTTGCCCTTCGCGCTATTGCTGAAAGCTGTGTGCCAGACGACAGTGAAGGGCATTGGGTTTATATCCCACATGTCTTAGCTATTGCCGATGAGCTTGAAGCTCATCAGTAGTCCCGCACACTACAAGTTAAGATTTTGTTGTTAACGGATTGGGGCTTTGTGATCCACAAGATTGCTAGGTGCTAATCCGTGATCCACAAAAATCACTAGACAACACCGCTACTATGTCTGACACCACCCCTTGGGAGGAATACTGCAAAGCCAGCCTCGACTTGAGCGATCAGGACGATATCGGCATCCCTGACATCCACAAAGAACTGGACGAGATTGCAGCAGAGAATCAGCGCCTTGGGTTGTATGATCTAGAAGGTGAGTAGTCCGGTCAACTTCTAAGTTATTTCAGACTTGAAGTTAGGTTTATTTCAAAAGTGTATAATGTTTTTAGAGCTTCCAATCTTGTTAGATGATAACCCGAGATATTTACTCAGAACCTAGAGATTTTATGGAGGATTACCTTTCTCAGTTAACCCCCCGTGTGGTTCGTAATGTGTACACAATGAACGAACAACCACTCCACATATTAACTCGTCCTGATAAGCAAAACATGTGGGACGACTATAATAATGTTCGATCCCACGATACTAAAACACTCTTAGACGTTTTTGGTCCGCTGCTTAGGTAAACAACATTCAATTTCCTTGCTCCCTTGAGCAGCAAAACATGACTAACTCTGCTCCAGTAGCAACTATTCTCGCAGTTTCTATCCATCGAAAAGATACGAACCCTGTTCATGGCCGTGGAGTTTTACAAATTTCTATTGACGACGAAGGTGCAGGAGGTTTTGTAAAGATTTGTGAACTAGGCGACGATCTAGAACATTACATAAGCATTGACGCTGATGAACTAGATTTGGTTTTCCAGGAAGCTAAAAAGCTTCTTGCTCAGAAAACACTGCTTCCTTCTAAGGATTTGATTTAGTAACATGACATCACAACAAAATGACGTACTTTTGGCTGTTATTGACTTGATGAACGGTGGAATGGACATGGAAGAAGCACTGGGATGTTACGCAATGATTTCCAAGTATGTTGTGAACACAGTTCCACTTGATTCTATAGAAAACGAAGACAATCGATTAAGACCGTTGCCTGATCTTGAAAGGCAAGAAATAATGTGGCGTGTTGCTGTTACGTCCGCACTAGAGACGGGAGAGGCTCCATATGCAATTTTTGCTCAACGTCTTCATAGTTATCTCGACAACTCTTCGCTCTTCCCATTTCCCAAATTATGAAACCAAAATTTCTTGTCATACTGGACCAAGCAATTAACGAGGGCGTGCTCCGTGGGTACAGAAGGGCACTTAAACATGACGAAAACCCGAGTGAAGAACGTATATGTGAAACGATTGAAGAATGTGTGCTAAGTTCTCTCTTTGAGTATTTTGATTTTGACGAGAAGGGACAGCTCCCGTATTAGAAATCAACAAAAACCGTTTTTAAGAGGTGTTTGAATGAAAAGAGTCTGTAACTACTGTAAAAAAACACAGCCACTTAATAAAAAACATTTTCAAATAGTTAAGATATTTAAACAAGGCTTCTCTTTTATGTGCCTTGATTGTGACGAAAAATCGAAAAAACCAAGGCCAATAGATAAAAAGGAAGATAAGTTTTTACACGAAAAAGTAGAGATCAAACTACAACATAAAGATATTATTGAAATTGTTGGTATTCTTAGTTATTACAAGGGAGAATTACAATCTGCTGAAGATTACGATATACCCACTCACGGGCTCGATAAAATTATAAATAAACTCAACAAACAGCTTGAGGCAAGAACTGTCTGACGAGTTGGAAGCGAAACTTATGTATCAAAGAAGATTAGAATGTAAGAAGTAATATCAATACCATAAATGGCTACAGATCTGGACGTTAATTATGCCTAATTGGCTTTGGCGAGCGATACTTGCGACAGCAACAGCAATTATGTTGTTAAGCGCTTCTCAATGGGCTGCTTGCAGATTTTATGTTTTTCCAACCGCGTGGCCTTGGTACGCTAAATATGTAGGTACTCCGGAAGGTAAAGCTATTGAAGCCCAGCCAACTTGCGCTGACAGCGACAGCAGAGCAATAGCTTCAATGATGGGTGTTTTGACTACTTTAATTAGTCTTAGTCGTAAAGCAGATTAATTACGTTAATCTGAAATTTGTACAGCTTTCTCATTGGGTGTAGTCCAGAAGTAATCGTCGCATTCACCAAGTCTGCCCCACTTTAAGTTATTTTCAACATCAAAATATCTAGTAGATACTTTAAAGTCTGGTGTCTTTAAGTTGTGGTTACTTAAAGATGGGTCAACCATACGACAGCGATTATTGGGATAAGCGCCAATTTGACCATTGTCCAACTCCACAATGTTATGAGACTTGTGCTCGTCGGGGGACTCGGCGAAGTAAAAATCGGGTTCATTTCTATGCGCGTGGTAGTTGTCTATTGTAAATATATACCTACCACCCATGACCCCGGTACTTCGTGTCAGGACCTCAAAACGCATAGGAAGCATTAAATTTTTTTTGATGACGGTTATTCCGTGGTCAAACCCGTTCCAAAATTGAAGATCTGTTAGAGCTAAATCAGGAGTAGGTGCCTCCGGTTTATCTGGGCTATCCGAGCTCCACGATAGGAACGCACTAATAGGAAGCTTGTCATATAACGCACCATATTCTGTAAGATAGGTCTCAAAGTATAGAGCACGGCCCGTAAGTGACTTGCATGTAACCCAATATCCGGGGTGTATTCCCCGTGTCCGTCACGTAAATCTCGTAAATATTCGCGTCTTACCCAAACTTTGACCGGAGGTATGTTGGCAACTAATGTGGTCATGTAACTTCTTGACTTACCTCAATCTAATTCAAAATACATTTTTTTATATGGATAGCTGAGAGTTGATTATAATAAAAGTACGTAAAAATGTTTTGCTGTGTTTGTTTTAAACGGGAATCGGTTACCTCTAGACGTTTCTTTTGAAGCAGGGGACACTATGTTTCCCGCCAATTGGCTTCGTTTAGCTTCTCCAGAGGAGCGAGCTGCAATTGGTATTACTGAGGTTCCTGATCCCCCAAGTCCTTATTACGATCAACGCTTTTATTGGGGTTATACCGCTAGTGGTACTTTAATACCTAAGGATCATGGCGTTTTAGTATCTGGTTGGGTAGATCAAACTCGAACTACAGCTAATACTCTTCTAAGTCCATCTGATTGGTCCGTGGTCCGTATGGTTGATAACGGTACACCAATACCAAGCGGTGTTCAAATATGGCGTCAAGATATACGAGGAGCCTGTAACTATAAAGTTCTTAACATAACTACAACAATCTCCACTGATGAACTAGCTAGTTACATAACTGGGTCTGGTTACCCTGTTTGGCCCTCTCAAGAGCAACCAGTTGTTGTAGTCGAAGGTAGCGTAGGTGCTACCTCTGACTTCGTATTTACTGGCGGCAGCACAGACAGTGTATTTACCGGTGTCACTAGCGCGGGAACGATTAACAGCGCAGGTTTATTTGGTAGTAGTGGAGAGGACACCATAGTTCTATAGGACGGGCATTTCGTAATCTTTGGTCACATTTACATAGTGTTGCCAAATAACTTCAGAGCTGTTTCCAGCCCAGTTTGCTACTTGGGCTACAGGTATTTGTGCTTCTATCCAACGACTAATCGCCGTGTGGCGAAGATCGTAAGGACGATACCTGTTTTCGATTATCCCTTCCTTATGTAGTTCGGACATTCTGTCGTAAAAGTAGCTTTGGAATGCGTACCTATTCCACGGAAATATATACTCGTCAACTTTCTTTGTTTTATCTAAAATTTCTTGCGTCTTGATGTTTAGAGGTACCCAACGTTTGCGGTTTGTCTTAGTTGAATTTTTATATCCATGAGTAAGTGTGTAATTACCGTGAACTAATACTTTATTTTCTTTTATATCTTCCCACTTTAAAGCCCTTACTTCTCCGGTTCTCATTGCGGTCTGCAACATAAACTCCGCGTAGTGAGACCAACGAGCTCCGTTTCGCGTGGTCTTTGAGTTTAAAGCGTTTAAAACTATTAAAGTTTCGCTCTGGGGTATAACAATAATGTCTATGTCCTCCTGCGGAGGTTTTGGCATTTTAAAAGTTGTAATTGGATTTTTTGACAGGAGTGCAATGTCTTCGCTAGATGCCCATTTGTACAGACTTTTTACGTACATTGCGACACGGCGGCTAGATTTAATTGGTTTTTGTCCTAAAACCCAAGCCATAATCTGACGACCTTCATTTAAGTCTGTCAGAGGACAATTATTTATCCATTTTTCTACTTGCCTGTAGTCGGAAACTAAACTAGTAGGGCACAGGGTTACTGCACGTTCGTTTTTGAATTGGACCCATGCGTCTTGTAGAGTGGCTGTCATAAGAAAAATAAATCAAGTTTATTATAGCGCATAATGCGCATGTACCGTACCTAAGCAGGTAAAGCTCTATATTTCCTAAATTTGATTTTTTATAAGTAGTAAACTTAAGTAGACGCTTTTCATGCGTGAGTGTTTCTGAAGAGAACGATCTTGTTTTTAATCTCAGTTGTCTTCAGCGTAGAAATGCACGTAAGAAATTTAGAAAGGATATAATCGAAGCCTGGGGGAATGTGTGCGCCTACTGTGGAGATGATCGAGCACATACGCTTGATCATATTATTCCTCGGGCTAAAGGAGGATCTACAAAAAGAGGAAACTTACTAGCCGCGTGCCCTACATGTAATCTGGCTAAATCAGATATTGACTGGCTACTTTGGTATAGGTCTCAAACTTTTTGGAATCAAGTTAAAGAGGATGCTATCTGGCAATGGCTTATTTATAACCACGAACAAAGTATTGCCGCTAGGGAATACGAAGAAATATGTAGGCACCCACTAAGTTTGCCTGTAAGTAGTGACTGACTATTTTTTAGCTAGTCTTGTAACGATACCAGCTAAGATCTCAATAACTCGGTATATTTTACTCAAGTACTCGTCATCTTTAGGTGTTTTTGTAAGGTTTACAATTACTAACGCCAAAGCGTGCACCGTGGCAGCAGTAGCGAAAAAGTTAGTTGCGTGCTGTAGTACTTGAGAGAACATGATCTAAAGTAGTTTCTGCTCTTATGTTAGCAACCTACGATCGGGATAAAATCAAAGTATCGATTTTGTCATTAATCGAGCGAAGCCAAGTACGTATTTCATGTAGGTCGTTGTTTAGATCTTTCTTTAAAACGTAATCGATAGGTAGCTTTTCAATTTTTTCTTCTACTAGCTCTAATCTTTTCTTTATATTTTCAAATCTTTTGTCGGTGACTCTTTGTCGTTGCTCGTGGGTCCAAGTGAAAATCCCTAAAAGTCCCGCCAACGAAGCAACAAAAGCTTCCATCTTCGTCACATTTGTAAAACATACAACTAATTATAGAACCGTCCTATAGGTTTTTTTAGGCTAAACTATAGTTATTGCGTAACCTACCAAATGTCTGAACTTTCTAAAAATTTAGAACTGAATGTCGTTCTCGCTAGCGGAACTTCCACTTTTGGATTACAACGTAGTACTTCTACTCACTTTGATCAGCGCCGTCAGGTTAGTGGAAGCGGTGTGGTAGTAGATACAACTAATTCTAAAAAGTATACGAGCGATGGATATTTTAATTTATCCGATTACTATCCGCTAACAGTCAACGGAACGGGTATTTTACAAGTAAATATTCGCGATCAAATGAACGTTAAGCAAGTTGTTGTGCTAAATGGATCAGGAACTCCTGTTTCCTTTGCTCAAGCCTCTAAACTAAGTCGCCGAAATAACTCTGTCACTCAACAACGTATTACGACTTCTGGTTCTTATTATATGTATATCGAGCTACAGGGACGTACTAGCTCTGAGTATCGGATCGGAATTGATGTTTACAACCAATGATGCAGACTTCTGCAGCCGGTGTTGCTTTAATTAAACAGTTTGAAGGTTGCGAGTTAACAGCATATCAAGATGCCGTTGGCGTGTGGACTATTGGGTACGGTACAACGTCTGGTGTGTACGAAGGTCAAATAATTTCGCAAGTAAAAGCAGAAGAGTTACTAAGAAAAGATTTAGTAATGTTCGAGAAAGCGGTTAACGAATCGTTAACTGTGCCTGTAAATCAAAATCAATTTGACGCCCTCGTTAGTTTCGCCTACAACGTGGGCATTGCAGCTTTAAAATCTTCAACTTTACTACGCCTTCTGAATGAAAAGACAAGCAAATTAATTGTTTCCAGTGAATTTTTAAAGTGGGTAAAAGCGGGAGATAAAACTTTACCAGGGTTAGTCAATAGGAGAAAAGCCGAGCGTGAGCTATTCTTAAAGGGCGCGATAAATGATGTTTTGGCACACACGATTATTGCTCAACGGGATACTTGGTTGAAACGTGAGCCAAGTCAAGCCACATTATTGGAGCCCGAAAAGAAATTATTCGTACCCAAAGGAAGCGCTCATGCGTGGAAATCTATTGAAATGGTACCGGGTGAGATCGATTACAAGGTTGTATTAGAGTCGCAGCCAGATAAATCCTGGTGGTTTTATCCACAGCACTGGAAAATTATTAACGATCCTAAACCTGGCGAGGCGCCCGTACAAATAGCAAACGTAAATAAACTTGTTTTGAATGTACCTTATTTTTCGCAAAGGGATAACAAGAAAGATCCCTTGAGATCTTGTTTCTCAAGCTCATGTGCGATGATGTTACATTATATGAAGCCTACTAGCGTCAAAAGTGACGACGAGTACATGGTTACAGTATATAAATATGGAGATACAACTAGTGCGCCTGCTCAGATAGCCGCTTTAGATCATTACGGATTAAATGCTGAATTTAAACAAAATGGCGGTTGGGCGGATATTGATTCTCTGTTAGTTAAGAATATCCCAATTCCTATCGGTATCCTTCATCATGGTCCTTCAAGTGCCCCCACTGGTGGAGGACATTGGATCGTGATCATAGGACGTAACGAAAGTAACACCGCTTACGTGGTCAATGATCCCTTTGGTGAATTAAATCTTGTAGAGGGAGGATACGAAAATTCAAATGGATCTAACCTTCTGTATTCCAAAAAGAACTTAGGACCACGTTGGATGGTAGAAGGGCAAGGATCTGGCTGGTATATCAAGGGTTCGTACTCGTAAGTTTTCCTTTAGGTGTGCGATTTAAGTGTGCCTGGAGAATAAACCTAAGGATTGAGTTAAACTGAATATAGAATAGTTGGACTGTATGGCCGAAAAACCGCGAGATTATAAAGCAGAGTACGAAGAGTACCACGGTACTAAAGATCAGAGAGAACGCCGTGCCGCTAGAAATAAGGCTCGCCGACGTTTAGAAAGTCAAGGTCGTGTACATAAGAATGATGGAAAAGATGTTGATCATAAGAATGGGAACCCGAGAGATAACAGTCCTGCTAATATTAGAGTAATGTCCCGTAGTGCAAACAGAGCTAAACACTGATGGCGATTATACCTAAGCCTGGTGAGAATCAAATGCCTGCGGAGATGAAACCGCTAGGTGGCTTGTCAGCAGTTCCCCCCGGACTGATGACGGCTAACACGCCTCTTGAAATAGGCATCCGTCGAGGGGTGCAAATGGACGAGTCCAACCGGATAGCGTCACAAATTCTCCGCGATCGGGGTGTATACGCAAGGCAACCCGTGGGGCCTGTTGAGTATAGTGAAGGCAACATTAAGAAGAGTGCAGAGATTACCGGGGTTGCTGGATACAACCACAAACAAATTCCGTTTCGTAATAGCCCCGATGATATGTCGCAGATGGAATACATGCGATCTGTAGCTACTAATAACCCACAGAACAGGGCAGCCCTACAGCAACTCACACTCCAAACCAATCAATATTTTTTAAATACTCAGGAGATGAACGACAATAAAGTAGTGACCAGTCATAACACTCCTACGAATTTAATGGTTTTAGCTAAAGTTAAAGCAATGAAACAGATGGGTAAGTAATGGATAATGACTTCCCCGTTAGGATGGCAGGAGCTCGGCTAGGAATAGACCCCACAAAGGTGGGGGGTATAACACCAACGGAGCTCACGAAAAGACTTCGGTACCAAGAAGCTTTCCCACGCACCTAAAAACTTCTCAGCGTGGGTTTAATATAAGTTCAATCGTCTAGCCTATCGTGCACAGTGTTCAACTTGATTGGATTACACCTGACGCGGAACGAGTAATTGCTCGACATGCAAGGGTGAGTGCAAAGGACCCAGAAAAAGAAGAGTATGCAAAACTTATAAAGTATTGTGTTCGTCAAGGTCACTGGAGTATTTTTGAGCAAGCTTCTGTAAGTTTCGAAATAATAACTTCTCGCGCTATATCCGCGCAGATAATTCGTCATAAATCTTTTAACTTTCAAGAAACAAGTCAACGCTACTGTGATCCCTTAAATCTTCTTGAAGAAGAGGAGACGTGCTGGGACTTTGATTTACGTAAACAAGATCCAAAAAATCGTCAGAACTCTATCAATAATGTTGATGTTGAGGTAGCCGCTAAATTTAAACAACGAATTTTTGATTATTTCCACGAGGGAAAGAAACTGTACACGGACATGTTAGAAGAGGGAATTGCGAAAGAGTGCGCCCGAAATATACTGTTAATGTGCTCGCCTACAAAGATTCATATTACTGGTTCCGTAAGATCCTTCATTCATTATGTTGGGCTTCGAGCTTCTATTGAAACACAAAAGGAACATCGACTAATTGCTACCGCAATAGGAAATAAACTCTCGCCTATTCTCCCAACGACAATCGAAGCAGTAAAAGTGTCAGCTCAAAACGATCACAGTTTGCGTGGTTGGTTTAATGTAACGTATAGATAAAGCGAAAGCGGGCTTAATTAGGC
>OFOG01000004.1_pt1 | contig 46115 bp, 63 predicted proteins | sample 1542341 | NCBI WGS metagenome assembly OFOG01 (sample SAMN04958513, study PRJEB24370) | sediment metagenome | isolation source: lake sediment | place: USA: Lake Hill lake, St. Paul Island, Alaska | collected 2013
GACTGGAGTTCAGACGTGTGCTCTTCCGATCTCCGCCGCCGCCTACGCCGCCGAGCGATCCTGGCAGCTCAAGCGGCTGAGGTGGTACCTGGGGAAAAGGAAGTGAGCCATGCCACGTGACCTGTCGACCCGCCAGGCGGTGGCGTATCTGCACTGCTCCCGTACCCGACTCGTGCAAGCACGCGAGCAGGGGAAAATCCAGGCGGACGGGAGCTATCGCACAGCCTGGATGTACTGCCGCGAGGAACTCGATATGCTGCGGAAGGTATGGGACGCGGAGGCCGTCGAAAGGAAGCGGCCGACGAAGGAAGGATTGATCCAGGTGTTTCTGGCCTGGAGAGGCAGCGGGAAGGCTCCGACCCCGCGTCGGATTGCCGGACTGATCCTGTGGTACCGGAGCACATACAAATTCTTGGATCCAGCGCGCCCGTGTGCGCCGAAGATCTGGCGACTGGCACATGAACTGATCGAGAGGTGCAGATGTTGACAGAGAGGGAGATCAGAGAACGGGTAGGGAGATACAGTCCGAGTCTGGGAATCAACAGCTATTCCGCATCGATGATCTACCTACTGTCGCTTCTCGATGAGGCGCGTGCTCGCGTGGCGGAACTAGAGGAGGGATTGGCAACTCGCGGCACGCACATTCTCGATTGTGCTGCGCACTGCGGGCAGGCTTGCAGTTGCGGTCTCGCCGCGTTGCTGGCGGGGGGAGAGAAACGGTGAAGGGCAACCAACTGTCCCGCGAGTCCCTGGCACGCTGGCGTGCGTCGAGACGCGCGAGCAGGGAGACGAGAAGAGAGGAGGACGCCATGCGTGGCACGCCGCTACATACCGGCCGATCGGATGTGGAGATCCTCGATCAGCGGTTTAACGACCTGGTCGAGGAAGTTGTCGCGCTGCGCGGCCTGACCTCCCGCCTCGCCGCACTCGAGGACGACCACATCAGGATCGCGAACTTCCTCGAGCAGCAGCTCGGGGTCGAGGAGGCAAGGAAGGTCATCCATTACATACCGACGCCGTGGCGACTGAAGCCGGGCCCGCGGCCACGGGCGAAGCCGGCGCCGGTCGAGGAAGCAGAGACGGAAGTGAGATGAACTTGTTCAAGCGCTCCAAGAACCATCGACAATCCACGCCCCCATTGACCCTCGCTGATCTTCGTTCGAAGGTCGATGTGGACGTCCATGGAGTTGGGTTCTCCGGGTTGGAGGAAGCGTTCCGGAAGCTCGATGCCGGCGAGTTGGATGGTACCCCACTCGAAGTCGAACTTCGCATGATCCGCTTCCTCCAGAAAGAATCCGAACGGAGCGTGATGAAATGAATGGAATGGACCCCCGCGCCCGGTGGTCCGGGCCGGCGCCGGAGTCGCCGCCGTTCGCCGAGGGGGTCCGCTTTACACCCATGCGTGATTGGCAACGTCTCGCCTGCCTCCTCCACCGCCGCTGCGTCGCGCTGCGCGAGAAGCTTGCCTGCGAACTCGCGATCTCCAAACGCCTCTCACTCGCCGGTACACGCGTGACGGCGGAACTCCAGGCCGAACGGCGGAAATCTCAGAGACTTCTTCGTTCGAGTGAGCGAAAAAAATGACCCTAGATCTGCTCAAAAATGACTTCTCATCTATAGGGAAAAAACCCCATGCGCACTGTCTGGAAGTACCACGTGACCCCCGGCGTGCTCGTCCCGCTCCGCCTACCGCTCGGCGCGCACACATTGATCGTCGGGTTCCAGGAAGGCCAGATCACCTTCTGGGCGGATGTCGACACCGACGCCGCGCTTGAAAGCCGCTCGTTCCAGGCGTTCTACACCGGCGAGGGCGTGCCCGACAACGCACGCTGGGTCGGTACTACCGCAGACCTCGTACAAGGTTTGGTGTACCACCTCTTTGAGGTTTGATTTAACGGACAACGAGGTATAGCATTACTGCATGCCTTATCCGCATCCACGATGCTCATTGTCTTCGGCGACGCGGGAACGCGCGAAATTCGAGTACGTCACGGGGCAAATCCCTAACATCCTTGAGCTTGCGAAAAAGTATGGGATCAGCGACACGACCGCCTGGAGGTGGTTCCGCGAGGATCACTGGGACAAGGCGCTGCGTGATCACTGGGCCAACAAATGGCGACAGGTATCCGAGGTCGACCATAGGTACATTCAGCTTTCCCAAGCTGTTACGACCGTCGTCGCCCGCAGGGTGGCGCTACTGCTGAGTCGCGACGGTAAACCCATCGAGCCTTCCTCATCAACGACCAACGAGCTGCAGAAGCTCGCATGGATCATCGGGCATCTCCATGCCGTCGAGCGCGTAGCTACTGGACTCGAGTCTCCACGCGGGGGACAGGTCAAGGTCACGGTCGACCTGGCACGCCTGCTCCAGGAGCGCGCCGATCGCCCGATCGACCTCCAGGCACTCAAGGTCATGGTCACGATGGGCGGGAAGAGCGACGTCGAGGACGACGGCCCGCCAGGGATCAAGCAGGTCGCTCCTGATCCAGGCGAAGCCCTCGACCCCTTGCGCCTGGCTTTGTTGACCGGGAAGCGGAACGGGAACGGCACTGCGGTTCCCAACATGGACCAGGGAGCCGCCCCCGCTTTGCCGGCTCCGCCGTCTGTCGACGAACTGCCCTCCCCTCGACCCGAACAACCATCCACGACCGAGGACTCCGAGAAACGCCCGCCAGGGCCCTTCCCAGAAGAGCCGACAAAGCAGGCAGGGTGATGGCGTGGACGTACTCCCTGATCGCCAGGAGGCGTTGCTCGACGTATATCAACTTGACCCCGTCAAGTTCATCGACGACCTGGTTGAGTTGAACGAAAACGGGCGCCCGTTCAAGCTTCAACCACATCAGCGCGAGATTCTGCGCATGGCGTTCCAACGGGAAGACTTGGATCGATTGCGATACAACACAATCGTCTACTCGGCCCCGAAGAAATCGGGCAAGACGTTGATCAACGCGCTCGGAGTTATCTGGTGGGCGTACACGCAGGAGTCGCCGAACGAGATCCTGATCGTGGCGAACGATCTCGAGCAAGCGCAGGGGCGCGTGTTCCGCGACGTCTGTGGACTGATCCAACGGAACCCGATGTTGACCGTCGGAATATCGACGGCCGGAGCCGGGATCTTCGCACGCGAGATCAGGCTCTCGAGTGGCACCCTGATCCGCACGCTATCGAGCGACTACGCGGGCGAGGCCGGCGCGAACCATGGAATGACATCGTGGGACGAGCTGTGGGGTTACGCGTCAGAGCGATCGATGCGCATGTGGGAGGAGTTGACCCCAGTCCCTACGCGCAAGAACTCGATCCGGTTCGTCACGACCTACGCTGGCTATGAGGGCGAGTCGAAGCTCTTGCTCGACCTGTACCGCAACGGCGTGGGGGCTGACGAGCACCCGGCTGGTCGCGCCGAACGCGCGCACCCGACGCTGCCCGTGTGGCGCAACCGGCGTGCGAAGCTGTTCACTTACTGGGATCATGAGCCGCGCATGAAGTGGCAGACGCCGGAGTACTATGCCGAGCAGCGCGAGATCCTGCGCCCGATGGGGTTCGTGCGTCTGCACGAGAACCGCTGGACGAGCGGCGAGTCGGTCTTCATCGCACCGACGTTGTGGGATCCGTGTGTGGAGCCAACGGCATCTCCGTCCTTGCGGGGCAACGCGCCGATCTACGTCGGAGTTGACGCGGCACGCAAGCACGACACCGCGGCAGTGGTCGCCGTGCGCTGGCTTGGAGCGCGGCTCGAGTTGGTCTCGCACCGCATCTGGCAGCCCACGCCCAAGGACCCACTGGACATCGAGGCGACGATCGGCGAGTTCATTCGCGAGCTTGCCATCTCCCACCCGATCGGGCTTGTCTATGTCGACCCATGGAACATGGCGACCGTCGTAACGGCATTGAAGGCCGAGGGTGTGCCGATCTACGAGTACCCGCAGACGACGGGGAACACGACGGCAATGGGACAGGCGCTATGGGAGGTCCTCCTCGGGAGGAACATCTCGCTCTACCCGGCGGAGGACATGCGCGTCCAGGCCATGAACACCGTCGGGGTGGAGACGCCGCGTGGCTGGCGCATCGCGAAGGAGAAGGCGTCGAGGAAGATCGACTCTATCGTCGCGTTAGCGATGGCCGTCATTGCAGCGCTGGACACGCGTGCGATGCCAAGCGCAGCAGGTTCAACCGAGCACGTGAGCGTCATGTCTCGCGCACGTCAACCTTCGGGCTGGCTTGGCACGATCACCGATACGAGTCGTCATCGGATCGCGGTGCGTGAGTCTAAGTTCCGTTACCCATGGGAGAAATGACATGCACCCGCTCTTGGCCAGGGTCAGGCCAACGAACGCCGGGACGATGATCGACCTCCTGGTCTTGGAGCAGACGTGTCGCGAACTCCAGGAGTCGACGAGGCGGCAGGTCGATGTGCCCGACCTTCAGATGCTTGGCATGGCGGCGATCCTGGACGTGATCTCTCAGAACAAGGATATGGGATGGACGGTCTGTTCGGCGACCAACGTCATGATGCGTTCGTGCCGAAGCTATGTTTCCATTCGCGAGCGTACTCGATAAGATAACCCCTTGGAGGTACCGACCATGAGGGCTCTTTGGATTTACCCGACGATCGTTGCATTGACGCTCTTCGCCGCAGGCTGCGTGACGGCCGAGACCAAGGCGCGACTCGACGCTCAGGAGAACTCGATTGCCACGCTGGCTAAGGACATCATAACTGCGGAGGCCGCCGGCTCTGACGTGACCGAGATGAAGGCGCGGCTTGCTCAAGCGCAGGCCGACCTGGTAGTTCTCAAGGCCGACGCGACGAAGGAGCGTGTGGGGGCGAGCGCCGGCATTGGTGCGTCGATTGCCGAGAACGTGTCGCCGATTGCCGGCCTGTTCTTGCCGATCGTGGGTACGATCCTCTCGGGCCTCGGGGCAGGATTGCGTGTGCTGCAGACCAGCATGGTCGGGAAGAAGTGAGGAAGTGAGGAGGTGAACTGTGGCTGAAATCACGACCGGGACGAGTGTCTCCGATGTGACGAAGTCGGAGGCTGGATTCTTCAAGGGTCTGATCGATTCGAAGAAGTTCGGTCTCACGGGATCCTGGGTCGCTGCGTGCCTGATCGCATTTGAGCGTGCCACGGCGCAACCGGTCGCCATCGCCGCGCTCGCGGCAGGGACCCTCGTCATCTGCGTGTACACAGCGGCGCAAGCGTATCTCGAGTCCAAAGCCGTAAAGTAGGTCGGGCCGATGGCGCTGCCCGTCATTCGATTCGACGCGTACTCTGGATCGGACGCTAGCCTTGCGAGTGGTGCCGGCCCAGAGGCGGCGATCAGTGGGACCGACTATCGGTGCTACTATGTAGCCTATGTCGCGTTGTGGGACGGACCCGACTTATCGAGTGTGGCGGTCGACGGTAGCCATCTGATCAAGATCAGTTCCGGTTCGCGGCAGTGGTATGGGATGACCGCAAAGAAAGAAGCGGACATCATCACGACTGGCAACATGAACGCCAGTGCGAGTGTGGTGACGAACATCCCAGACACGGCCGGGATGGCGGCGAACGACGCCATCCGCATCGCGGGTGCGGGTGTCGCTGGTGTTGATCTGTACACCAGGATCACCAGCGTTCCTGGCGGAACATCAGTCAACGTCAACGATGCGGCATCGACGACAGTCGTCAATGCGGCCGTTCGTTGCCCGCCCACGTTGTCACTATCCCCAACTCCGTCCTCGGGTGGGCCGTACTCATGGGCGATTGGCGGGAAGAGGAAGTCGATCAACAATTCCTCACTGCTCTTGACGAACGACATGGCCGCAGGCTGGACGATCGAGCTAGAGATTTGTAGCGGGTACGACTACGAGAACACATCCGCGTCTCCGATCACGATCAGCGTGTCGGGCACGACCTCGGGTTGGATGGCGATGCGTGCCGTGAAGATCGCGCAGTCGGGCACGTTGACGCGTGCGCGAATGAAGGCGACCTATGGCGGCGTGAACTTCTTCAACGTCACGGGCACGTATTGGCGTTTCGAGCATCTTCAGTTCATCGACAACTCGGCAGGGATCGAGTTGAGCACGTCCTCCGTGAAGAACATCGTGGTCGAGGATTGCGGCGCCGCGTACTCTTCCCCCGCCGCGATCAGCGAGTGCGTGCGGGTGGCGTCGACCGCCACGTCGGGTCGCGTGGCATTGTTCGGATGCTCCGTATCGGGCGGCAAGCTCGCCAAGGTCGAGGGTACCCTCGATCGGCTCATTGTCGATACGTGCTACCACAGCAGCAAGACGTCGGCATACAACGGGATCCAGATCGACACGGCGACGCCGTTCAGCGTGCGGCGCACGATCTTTGATCGTTGCGCGAGTGGCATCTACGTCGCGAACGTCGCGGGCGTGAAGGCCGGGAGCGAGGTCCTCGACTGCACGTTCTATCACCCGACGGCTGATTGCGTGTACTTGCCGCACATCGATCGTTGCCTTGGCTTCGTGGCGACGGGGAACCTGTTCGCCACCCAGGGTGATTTCTACGGGATCAACGCGAACGCGAGTGCGAAGTACGTCGTCGCCAAGGTCGATCACAACCGGATGCTCGAGGGCGGGCAACTATACGTTGGGCTGGACACTGGCGCGCACGACGCCGTGACGTATGACCTCGCAGCGGCCTGCCTCCTCGATCCCGAGAACGGCAACTTCTCGCCGTTGCCCAAGCTGCGCGGGATCAACTACCCGTCGGCGTTCCCCGATCTTATTGCGTCCACCGATTCGTTCCGAGACATAGGCGCGTCGCAGCACAAGGACTATCTCGGGGGAACCTCGAGTAGCGCGCTCGGCGGCACGATCCGCGTGCGACTCGGCCCCGTGTCGTGGCTCTACGATCCCGAGCGGCTGGTCGTCGCGTACAACGTCTACGATTCCGAGGGCAACGCGACCGGGTCGGGCTCGGTCGTGATAGACTCTACCACGTTCGCTCCGGCGACGCGGATCCGACCGGAGTTCATCGCGGAGGCGGTGCGCGCTTTCATGCGCAACGGAGACGAGGCGGACATCGACGGACGGGAGATGTTGGTATGACCGAGAAGAAGGAAAAGATCGAATGTTCCGAGTGCGATTGGCCGCAGGATCGCAGTCGCATCTTGTCCGACCTTTCGCGATTGCTGAACAACGACGCGCAGCACGTCGAGATCCTCAGTAGTCTCGCCGAGATCACGGGCGAGATCAAGAACCTCGCACGCGAGGTCCAGGACTTGAAGTGCGGCGGAGACATGAGGAACACCAATTCGAAAGATTACCAGGCCGAGGTCAACAGCATTTTGCGCACGCAGGGCCTGAAGCTCGAGCGCTTGGACGTCAAGTCGATGATGTGGTCGGGCATGGGCGGCGGCCTCATCACGGCGCTCGCTGGGATCGCGCTCGCGCTGATCTACTTCTTCGTCCAACATAAAGGACCGTAGCATGGCCGCGCCGGTACTCGTCTCGAAACTCTACTGTCTGCCGAACAGCGCATACAAGGGAACGAAGGCGGCGGTGAACGTTTCGGGTTGCACGAAGGTGGCGGCATTCACCGGGAGCGCAGCGCAGATCACGCAAACGTCTCCGCCCCAGATCACGATCACGTCGGCTCCGGCGGGTACCTATGCGTCGATCTCGACGACGCTCGGATCGCGATCAACGATCAACTACAACTACGTGGGGACCACACCGAAGGTCTGGCACATCATAGCCAAAACAGGAGCCGACGCGTCGATGGTGTTGACGCTCGCGGAGACCCCTGCGGCGACCGACCTCGTCAACCGCACCTGGGCGATCGGTGGTCCGTTCTCGGACCTCGTCGACGCGACCTCGTCTGCGCTTCCTTCGACCGGCGGGTTCGATCGCGTCTATTGCTCGAACGAGGGTGGCGCGGATTGGTACGTGACGTCGGGTCAGACCATAGCAGCGGGGTCCGGCACGCAGGCATCGGGTCTCACCGAAATCGAGGGATATGGAGTGACGGAGGGCGACAACCTTCCGTTGATAATCCAGGCCAATTGCAGTTCGGCCGTTTTGGTGATATCGGTTAGTCAGATGGCCTTTTCTAACATCACGATTAAAGAACAAAAATCTACATATATTGGCCTCCAATCGACTGCGTCATATAACGTATTTCGCAACATTCAAGTCATGTCTCCACAAGCCGGGGCCACGGGCGCGATGATATACGTAAGTGGTTCGGGAAACTTGTTAGTTAATTGCGGAGCGGATGGTGGTGGCGTTGCGGTTTCATCGTGTATATCGTTATTGACAGGATCTAACAACTGCGCGATCGGTTGTGTTGGCAGGAATGGCGTTTTAGGGTTTAACATATCTTCATCGGGAAGTATTGAACTGATCAATTGCCTTTCGTGTTTCAATTCCTCGCATGGTGTGACTATCGGAACTTCCGCCAACCCCATGACGAGATGTATCGGTTTGACCTCGCATGGGAATGGTGGGAGCGGCATTAAGAATGATTGCGTGAGTGCCACGCTCATCGCGGTGATTGACTCGATCTTGTCGAGCAATGCGCGATACGGCTATGAGCGTGTAGCGACGGCGTATCACCCTTGGTTCGAACGGTGCAACTCCTACAACAACACGATGGGGCACTCGAACGATGGGAAGGATATCTCTTCTCCCAATGGGATTTTGAACTTCGCGCTCGACCCGAAATACGCCGACGCGACGAATCGAAACTTCGCCCCCGGCGAGACCATGCGCGCGCTCGGGATCCCCGGCGCGTTCCCTGCCGGGGCGACGACGCCGCTCTTGAACTCGAAGTCATGGGTCGACCTCGGCGCCGTGCAGCGTGAGGAGTCCGGGTATCCGCAGAACAGGCTCGTCAACGGGGTGTGACCATGAGACGAATCGCGAAGGACAAGGCGTACACGGCAATGGTCTACGCGACGTTGCTGTCGGATCACCGCACGCCGGCGACCGGGAAGACGCTCGTGATCACGATCTCGAAGGCGGGTGCGGCGTTCGCCTCGATCTCGCCGACGGTGACTGAGCGCGGCAACGGGTGGTACTCCGTCGCGCTCGTTGCCGCGGACACCGACACCGAGGGCGACCTCGCGTTCCGCGGCGTGACGGCGGCGGCGGACATCGACGAGATCGCCATCGTGGCGCAGGTCGAGCCGCGTCACACGCCGGGCGCGGCGGCGGTCGTCTCCGACGCGGGCAACACCGCCACGACGTTTAAGACCGACCTGTCCTCGGCGGTGACCGACTACTGGAAGGACTGCTACCTGACGTTCGTCACGGGCACGCTGGCCGGGCAGACGAAGAAGGTGTCGGGCTACAACGGGTCGACGAAGTTCATCACCGTCGCCGCACTCACGGCGACGCCCACCGCCGCCGACAAGTTCGTCCTGATCAACGGGTGACGATGTGGGTCTCCTGCTCCTCTCGACGACCACCGATGGAGCGGTGACGCAGACGGCTACGGGCGCGCTCGAGTCGGTGTGGTCCGAGGTCTACCGTGCCCCCAACGGTGGGATTGAGGCGGTGCAACGTGTGGAGCAGACGGCCAGCGGCGGGGTTGCCGCTAGCGCGCAGGCAACGAGCACGGCAACCGGTGCGGTGGAGGCGCTGCTCTCCGTTTCTCGTGCCGCGACCGACGCGCTTGAAGCGTTGCTCTCTGTGGCCAATTCGGCGACCGGCATACTCGAGGTCAATCTTCGCGTCGAGTCAGAACGCGGCGACGGCGTCGAGGCGCTGCTGACCGCGCTCGCCACAGCCGCAGGCGGCGTCGAGGCGCGCGGGTTCCTAGGCCCGACGGCGACCGGCGCGGCAAAGGCGCAGCTCTCCGTCGCCTCGTCCATCGCTTCCGGGCTCCTCGAGTTCCTGGCTCCGGTGCTCCAGTCGGCGACCGGGAACGTGGAGAGCCGCGAGGCGCTTGGCGCAGTCTCGCAAACAGCGACCGGCCTGGTTGAAGCCGCCGGCCCGATTGCCGCCGTGCCGTCCGTCGGCGCCGTCGAATCAAGCAGCCCTATCACCAGGACCGCCACCGGCGCGGAGGAGTCGCTCCAGCCGGCGACCTCTTCCGTGACCGGTGGCTCTCTTGAGGCGCGCGGGTTCCTGGACCCGACGGCAACCGGCGCCGTCGAGTCCTCGGGCCTAGCGACGCAGGTGGCGACGGGTGGGATCGAATCGACGATCCCCGTCACGCGTCAGGGGGACGGCGTGATCGAAGCTGTTCTCGTAGCAACGAGGACGGCGGCGGGTGGGGTTGAGGCCATGGCCGTCGGCGCGGTTCAGCAGATCGTGGAAGGCAAGCTCGAGGCGTTGTCGTCCGTCACGCAGACGGCGGCCGGAGCGTCCGAGGCGCGCGGGCTTCTGGTCCAGACGGCAACCGGCGCGATCGAGTCGACGTTGTTTGTCGCACGGGAGGCTGCCGCGGCGAGCGAGGCGGTGAAGTCGACGACGCGTGAGGCCGTCGGAGGCGTTGAGGCAGAGCGGACGGCCGTCCCGGTATCGAAGACTGTATCCGGGGCGGTCGAGGCGTTGGGTCCGATCGGGTCTGCTCGCGTCGGCCAGCTCGAGGCGCGGCTCCGCGGCGTGTACGCGACCCAGTACGACATCGACTACGACGTCCCGATGTCGAAGGACATAACAGTCGAGGTCTTCGTGGAACGATAGAACAGAGGAGGTAGAAACGATGTCTCTGTATGGTGTGAACGTCGATGCTGTGGCGCTTGCGGCCGCTACGGCGAAATCCATCATCGAGATTGCAACACCATCGACAAGTCGGTGTTGGATCAAGGAATGGTGGATTGACTTCGATGGCGTAACCGCCTCTGCCGTGCCCGTCCTTTGCGAGATCGGCAGGTTCTCTGCGGCGGTCACAACGGCCACCAGTGCCACGCCGGATACGTGGAATACTGGCCCGGCATCCTTGATGACGTGTAAGGTATCGACCACCGTGGAAGGTGCGGGTACGAGGACGGCACACTCGGGCTGGCTAAGGCGCATCCCGCCGACGAGCGGGTTCCATTACGTTGCGCCAGAAGGCCGTGAATTGTTGCTTCCCATATCGGCGTTCTTCCGGATTCGTCTCACTGCGGCAGCGATCGTCAACGCTACATGTGGGGTCATCTGGTTAGAGTGATGAAGATACCGCTCGCGGGAGTCAGTCGAGACGGCGAGGAGATCACACTCTATCTCGTCGTGGATGATCTGACGTCCGAGATGACAGGGATTGAGTTCTCGAAGCACGAGGGGAAAGTTATCCTCGATTACCAACACAATAAGGTGGCCGAAGCGAGGATCACCGAAGAGAAGATAGCCAACACGAAGGAAGAAGTGATAGTGCTTCCGAAGGGTCTCAAGTTCGAGAAGAACGACATCGCGGCATCATTCAGCGTGGTGTGGTGATGGCTATCGCATTTCAAGCAGTCGGAACCGTAGCGTCTGGGTATCAGGTTGCCAGCCTTTCGCCTGGTAAGCCTGCCGGTACTCAATCCACCGATGTAATGATCTTATGCGTGGCTGTCGACTCTAGCACGACTACGATCACTGTGACCGGTTGGACGCTCATGAAGCGCACCAGCCAATCGACAACGATCAGCGCGGCGATGTATCGAGCCCTGGGTTCCGCTTCGGCTCCATCAGTTGGCTTCAGTCCCAATGCCAACGCGGCGACTTGCTTCATCCAGAGTTTCTCTGGCGTTGATAACACCACTCCAGAAGATGCCACAACGGTAGGTCAGGGGAATGCGAGTTCCGTCAACATCACTGCGCCATCGATCACCACCGTCACCAATGGGGCGATGGCGGTGTGGCAGGGCTTAATCCTGAACACCGACACGACCGCTACAAACATTGCACCTCCAACCAGTCCGAACATGACAGAAACGGCGGAGAGTGTCCAGACCACGAACAACAACAATTTGTATATTCACCTTTCTTGTGCGTACTTGATATATGATACGGCAGGTCCCACAGGTACGAGGGTTGGTGTTTCGGGTACAGCCGGCGTGAACGTCGGCCAGCTTGCCGCGCTGAATCCGGGCGGCGGCGCTGCTGCTGTGGTTCCCAGGCAGCATCAACTCGTAGCATCTCCTCCTGTCTGGGAGTCGGTGTTCTGAGATGGCCGGGCTGAACCTACGAATCTACCGAACGGTTCAGCCAATCCCTACGCGGCCGATCGCCGAGGCTGGAGCAGCAGAGACCCCGGTCAACAGCACAGCGACGAGCGCGCTCGAAGCGCTCCAGAGCGTACTCCAGACGGCGGCCGGCGGGATCGAAGGGCTTTTACCTATAACCTCGCTCGCGACGAGCGGGATCGAGGGGCTGCAACCGATCGAGCAAGCCAAGGCATCCGCCGTCGAGGGTCTCCAGTCAGCAGGATCCACAGCGGTTGCCGGGGCCGTCGAGGGAACCCAAACGCTTTCGCCCACAGCGACGGGCGCCATCGAGGCACTGGGGCAAACAGCCGTCAACCAAACGGCGACGGGCGCCGTCGAGGCCATTGCCCTCTTGTCTCCAGTCGCTGCGGGTGGAGTCGAGTCGGTCCAGCCAATCACGCAGATGGGGACGAGCGCCGTCGAGGGTCTACAGTCGGCGGCATCTTCCGTCACGACGGGCGCCGTCGAGGCGAGTCAAACGCTCTCGCCCACGGCGACTGGAGCCGTCGAGGCGATGGGCACGCTCGCTGTCGATCAGACGGCGATGGGCGCCGTCGAGGCCGCCGGCCTTCTCTCGCCGATCGCCACGGGTGGGATCGAGGGCCTCCAGCCGATCGTGCAGACCGGGACGTCTGGTGTCGAGGCGCTCCAGTCCACGAGCGCCACGGCGACGGGCGCCCTCGAGGCGCTCGCAGTTGAGGGCGCCGTAAGCCAGACGGCGACGGGCGCCGTCGAGGCACGTGGTCTCTTAGAGTCGACGGCGACGGGTGGGGTCGAGTCCATCGCCCCCATTCTGAGCACGGCAACGGGTGGTGTCGAGGCGCAACTCTCGGTCAGCGTCGCTGCCGCGACGGGGCTCTTGGAGTCGCTCGCGTCTGTCGCCGCTCCCCGGAACGGAGCTCTAGAAGCACGCGGCCTGATTGAATCGACGGCCGCCGGCGCCGTCGAGGCTACCGTCCCGGTGAGTGCGACGAGCGGCGGCTCGATCGAGGCGCAGGCTCCGATTGCATCGGCCGCCGCCGCGTCTGTCCTCGAGTCGCTGTCGAGCGTGGCGCGTGAGGTCATCGCCGTCCTCGAATCGCGTGGCCTGATCGAGCAGATTGCCGCCGGCGGGATCGAGAACTTCAATGTAGCTCCGATCGAGCGTGAGTGCGGCGGGAACCTCTCCGCGTTGTCTAGCTTGGAGCGCGGATCTATTGGCTGGATTGAAGGTTGGGGAGAAGCTCTTGAAGACACAACGACCGCCGTCAACATAGAGGCGCACGTATGTCTTGAGTACCCAGCTTTGGATGTGTTGGTATAAAACGGACATGTCTGGTAAAGTGCAATCGAAGGTGTGACATAGGAGGTACGGGATATGTCTATCGTGGCAGGCGAACTGAAATGTTACGGCTCGGCTTCGATGCCGGAGGCGGACACCGGTACCTCCGGGGGCGCGATCGACGCGACGTGCAAGATCGAATTCACCGACCTCTCAGCGAACGATCGCGTGTCGGTGCAATCGGACGGTGCGGACACGAGGACCGTTACCGTCTACGGACGACTCGCATCGGGGGCGATTGACAGCGAAGGTATCGTCCTGAACGGGGTGACCTGGGTGGACGGGGCGAAGACGTTCGAGCGCATCCTCAAGGTCACGACCACGTCGAACGCCAGTCGCACCGTCACGGTGGCGAAGTATGCCGCGGGTGGCCACACGCCAGCTCTACTGACCATCGATCCGCTGATCATCGCCGTGCGTCGCTTGTTCTACGACGCAGCGAGCGAGGCGGGCGCTACCACGCGGTACGAAAAGGTGTTCTGGAAGAACACGAACGGCACGCTGACCCTGAACGCCGCGAAGGTGACGATGACCAACGCCGCGTCGAGTCACTTGACGATGACGCTGGAGACCACCAAGAACGGGTCCGAGTCGACGGCGAACCGCAAGACGGCTCCGTCGGCAATCGGCTCGTGGGTGGCTCAGGACGTCGACGTCGCCATCCAGGGCAACACGCTGGAGTCCGCTTCCGTCGTCGGCACATGGTTCAAGCTCTCGCTCGGCGCGTCGGAGGCGGCATTCAAGTCCGCATTCGCTTCTAAGCTTTCGGGTACCACGGTCTGATCCACCGATCGCCTGGAACCGGACCGGAGTACTCCACGCTCCGGTCCGGCCTTCCTGGCTGAACAGCAGGAGGATCGGAAATGGCAAGTCTTCAGATCGTCGCGGGTGACACGCTTCCGCGCCTGGTCGTGCGGGTGCGGGACCGCATGACGAACGAGATCATTGATATCACTGGCTGCACGGGCAAGATCAACTACCGTGTCAACGGCGGCGCCGTCCAGTCTCGTAACATGGTCGGGCTGGACCCGCCGGCCGAGGGCCGGTTCGCATATCAGATCCAGGCGGCGGACTTCGCACGTGGGATTGCCGAGGCGCAGGTTGAGGTGACGACCTCCGACATGAAGAAGGGAACCTCGAAGAAGATCATCATCGAGGTCGAAGAGAAGCTGGCGCCGGTATGAAGAAGGCAGAATCAGCCAAGCGCCCCATCGTGTTGAAGAGCAACTTCACCGGGGAGTCCCGTGCGATCTGGCTACGCAAGGAAGCGAGCATCGCGCAATCGAAGCAGATCGTCGATCCGTTCCAGTCGTTCTATGCCGTCGGCCGGGTCATCGAGCCGCCGTGTGGCGCGTCCTCGCTCGAGCAACTCTGGGCGATCTTCGAGGAGAACGCAGTCCACGCGGCTTGCGTCTCCGCCAAGGCGTTCGACTCCGCGGGGGCCGGGTGGAAGCTCATCGCCAACGTGGACGCTGAGCCGGACGAGGACTCGTTGAAGGCGGCGGAGAAGGTAGTTCACGATCGTCTCGATTCCATCTGCCCCATGTTGACGTTCCAGGAGATGCTCCTCCAGGCAGCGATGGAGAGCGACGCCGTCGGATGGTCGGCGTGGGAGATCGCGCGTGACGCCGATCGACGGATATCCGCGATGTTCCCCCTGCCGTGCTACACCTTGCGTGCAACCAAGCGGGATCCGAGCAGGGAGTACGAGGTCTATGCTCAAAGCGTGGGCGGCGTGGTCCGGTACTTTGTCGGGTTCGGCTCTGAGGCGAGCGTATCCAAAGACGACCCGGACACGCCGGCGAAGGACGAGAAGGACGCTGCGAACGAGCTGCTCGTCTTCCGCCACTACTCGCCCCGGTCGCCGATCTACGGCGTCCCGCGCTGGATCGCTATCATGCCGTCGATCGCCGAGCTGTCCGCGATCCGCGAGCACAATCTCTCCGTGTTCACCGGCTCGGGCCAGATCGATCGACTGATCCACGTCGAGGCGCGGGACGTCGAGGTGGCGAAGCAGAAGGCCGACGCGCTGGCGAATAACATCCTCGATTGCCGAGGCGCACAGCACACTACGCTGATCACGAGCGGGTCGGCCGACGTGAAGGTGGCCGTCACACCGTTCGTCACGGGCCCGCGTGACGCGTCGTACCTGCGGCGTCGTGAGGACCTGGTCAAGGAAGTCCTCATGGGCCATCACGTGCCGCCGTACCGCATCGGCTGGGCGGAGATCGGATCGCTTGGCGGCTCTGCGGCGAAGGAGATGCTGCGTGCTTACCGGATAGGCGCCATCGAGCCGTTGCAGGCGATCCTCGAGCAGCGGATCAACAAAGACCTCTTCGGAGCCAAGGGGCTTGACCTGAGGGGGTATCGTTGGGAGCTGCTCGACATCGACTGGGAGCAGATGGTCGAGGAGGCGGCGATGATCACGCAGCTCATCACCTCCGCGGTGTTGAGCCCGAACGAGGGTCGGACGAAGATCAAGATGCCGCTGGACCCCAACCCGGTCATGGACAAGAAGTACATCAACGGGGTGCCGATCGAGATGGCCGGCCCGCCGCCGGCGCCCGGGGGCTTCATGGCGTCTACAACCGGGACGTCGATCCCCGACTTGCTGGCTCAGAGGTTCGCCCCGCCGGCGGTCGTCAGGCCGACGAACGGGTCCGTGGAGATCGCGGAGTCGTTCGATTCGCGTGAGAAGATCCGTGATGAATGGATCAAGAGGACCGAGTCGCAACTACGCGACTACTTCGATGCTGAGCGGCGCGCCGTGGCGCGTGCGCTGAAGAGCGTCCACAACCTCGTCGAGTTCGACGAGAAGGTAGGTCGCGCGATCGATAAGGGCAAGGCACGACTCACCGGGTTGCTGGAGGACTCGTACGTCCTGTGCGCGGCGGAGCACGCCGTAGAATGGTTCAACGATTTCAAGCGACGCAAGATGATCCCGGCGAGTGCGAAGCCGAAATTCAAGCATCAGCTCAAACTCGCGGCGGCAGCCGTTCCGGCAGTGCCTGGAGAGCTGGACACGTGGGAGATCGAGATCCGTCGCGTCGTGCGTGACAAGGAACTCACGGCGAACTCCGTGAAGAAGGTCAACGCGTCGACGAAGTCGAAGCTGCGCGACACAATAGACAAGGCGTTCGAAGAGGGGCTCAGCATCCCGCACGCGGCGGAACTGATCGACAAGCTCTACCTCGACGAGATCATCCCGAACCGCAGTACGGTCATCGCACGCACGGAGATCATCAAGTCCGCGAACCACGCCAGCCTCGCCTCGGCCGAGGCGACGGGGCTGGTGTTGAAGAAGCGCTGGCTTGCCACGATGGACGCGCGGACGCGCCCGGCGCACATGGCCGCATTCGCCGCCGAGCGATGGTACGACATAGACAAGCCGTTCCACGTCGGCGGCGAGGAGTTGATGTTCCCCGGGGATGATTCAATGGGAGCGAGTCCGGAGAACACGATCCAGTGTCGATGCACGATAGTTTATGACGAGCCGGGACGGGGCAGCGAGGAGTGAGGAGGACCGATGGAGATCGGGCTTCAGCCGTGGTCGTTGGTCGGGACGAGCTTGGCGAACACTGCGCAGACCGTGACGAAGGCGGCCGTCGCCGGGAAGCGGCACTTCCTTCGGAGTTACGTCGTCGCTGCACGCGGCGGGACGCCGGGCGAGATCACCGTGACGATCAAGAGTGGGACGACGGCGATCTGGACGGACGCGATCCGGACGGCGAACCATCGAGCGCAGCATCAATTTGCCTCCGCGCTTTTCGCGATCATCGGCGATGCGGTGTCAATCGAGGTCGCGGCTGGCGGGTCCGGCGTCATCACCGAGGCGTGCCTTGAAGGAGCGACGACATGATCTTCATCGGCACTGAGTTCCAGGATAACTTCGACGACGGGGACATCGCTGGGTGGACGGTCGGGGCCGGGACGGTCGACCCGGTCGGAGGTCGTGCCGTGGCGACGATTGCCTCCGGCGGGGCCGACTACATCCGCAGAGCCGGGACGGCGCGTGCGGAATACTGGTCCTACTTCACGCTATGCTTCCTTCCCGGGTACACGTGGAATGCCGGCGCGTATGTCCAGGGCACGGGCATCGCGAGCACGGCGGCGCTTCGCCTCCTCGTCGGGCTCGAGCGCAACGGCGGCGGGACGGCCGACTGGCGGGTGACGCATCAGAACGACGCCGGCGCGCAAACGATCAGCACGGCGATTGCCGCCATGGTCGGCATCGACCACGAGGTCTTGCTCCACTGGAAGTGTGCCACGGCGCCCGGGGCGAACAACGGCGTCGTCCAGGTCTGGATCGACAAGGTCCTGATCACCGACCTCTCGAACGTCGACAGTGACACGCTCACGGCGAACGGCATGATCGTCGGCAGCCTCGACTCCTCGGCCAGCGTGAACATGGTCGTGCAGATCGATGACACGGCCATCGGCACGTACCAGGTCGGATGGGATGGCCCGGACCTGCCCGGGAACCCGTGGTCAGTGACGGGGACGAGTGCGGCGAACACCGCGCAGACGATCACGAAGGCGGCGTTGACCGGGTACCACCATGTCCTGAAGAGCTACAGCGTGTCGGCCCGGGGCGGCACACCGGGTGCCGGGATCGAGATCCAGGTCAAGAGCGGGGATGTCGTCGTCTGGCGCGACGCGATCAATGGGAACACTCCCGCGTCGGCACGACACCGGTTCAGGAACGGGATCAAGGCGGCGCTTGGCGCTGCGTTGTCCGTGACGGTCTCCGCCGGCGGGACCAGCGTCATCACCGAGGCGGACGTGGAGGGGGAGACGACGCTATGAATCCTCAAGAGGTGAATATCCGATTGCACCCAGACGGCGCGGCGACGATCAGCAAGGTTGACTACATCGACCTGAACCCGAAGAAGACGATCGAAGAGGAGTATGCGGTCGTGAAGGACCGCTCCGCGATCCAGGCGTTCGTGTTCGACCGCGAGATTTTCAAGTCCACGGCGGAGGCTGAGACCTGGGCGCTCCAGAATGGGCACGGGAAGGTCGTGGTCTGCGACCCGGTCTCGGTGGAGAAGCAGGGGGACCCGTACGCGATCTGCACGGCGACGCTCGGGGAGACGGGCACCGAGCGATGGCGACGATGTGTCGAGCACCTGGGGGGCACGTGTGGCAAGAGTAGAAGCACGAAGTCCGAGGATGCCCCGTTCGTCATGCCTTGGCTTTCCAAGCTGCGCGACCGTTCCGATTTCGTTGAAGGGTCTTTATCTGCCCGCCTCATCGCCAAGGGTGTGAACGCCATCCTCGGGCTTCCGTTGCCGGCGAAGAAGAGCGAGGCCGAGATCGAGTGGGAGGAAAAGAGCGCGGATCTTCTACCCGCAGTCGGAGTTGACCTTCCATTTGTGATCCACGGAAGAGACGGGGTGCAGAAGATCCGTCTTGGCACGGACAAGTTCAACGGATGGATCGGGTTCTCCGTGGCGCGTGGCGCGCCCGATGGCACGCTCGACGGCCCCGCATCCGTCGGTGAGACGGGTCCGACATGGTGGATCGAGGAATCAGTCGACGGATACGAAGTCCTCGACAAGGGTACGTGGCGACTGGAGTCCTCGGATCCCAGCTCGATGATTTTCCGACTCGACGGGTCCTCGCATAAGGGCGTCTATTCCTTGGCGCGAAGCTCCGGCGGATGGCGTGCGCGCGGTCCTCGCTCGACGACGTACTCCGTCGTGAAGCAAGCGTCGGAGCAGCGCTACACGCTGGGTGTGGCCTACCCAGCGAACAAGATCGACGCACACGGGGACACCATGACGGCGATCGAGGTCGAGGCCGCAGCATGGGGCTTCATGCAGAAGATCCGCAGCGGCGCCGCTGGCGCTGGCGTCATGCACCAGGAGGGTACTGACGGCGCCGGCGAGGTCGTCGAGAGCTACATCTACCGCGGCCCCGACTGGACGGTCGACGGCCAGACGGTTCATTCCGGTGACTGGCTCCTCGGCGTGGTGTGGGACGAGAAGGTATGGTCTGACATCAAGAACGGCGTCTTTAAAGGTTACAGCATCCAGGGATGGGCACTAAAAACATAGTTATCCGATGCCCGATCTGCCGATGGAAGCTCGGGGTCTGGAACGTAAATGACATGACGGCGGAACGGTCGATCATCTCTGGTGATCTTGAATTGAAATGTCGTCAATGCCGTACGATCTCGGTATGGTCATTGACGAGCGGGAAGTTCGTCTGTACAGTCAAGTCGAAGATGAGCATCGACGAGCGCCAGCCCGCCTCTCCGGCGGTGCCCGGGATCCAAGCCCGGTAAGCTGAGCGCCAACGAGCGCCTTCCGAGAATTTTTTCAAGGGAGGTCTTGTTATGTCGAAGCTCGAGAACCTCGAGGTCGACCGCGCCGATGCGGTGACCGACCCCGCCATCCGGAAGGGGTTCCTGATCCTCAAGTCGGCCGATCCAGGCGAGCTTCAAGCCAACCTGGCGAAGCTCGCCGAAGTCTGCGCGTCCGTGCTCATGTCACTCGACCCGCAGATGTCGTACCCGGAGGCGGCCGTTGGCGCGCTGAACAAGCTCGCGTCGACGTTGCAGATGCCCGCTGCGTTCAAGGCATTCCCGCCGCAGAACCCGAACCAGCCGCAGCCAGGTGATCCTCTTTCCCCTGAAGATCAGCCGGTCGATCCCAACAAGCCCAAGAAGGAGCCGCCACCCATGCTGAAGTCCGAGGACATCGTCGCCATCGTCGAGAAGGCCATCGAGGCAGGCCTAGCGAAGTACCTCGTCGCTCCGAACGCCAAGAGCGAGGATAGCGCCGCGTCGCCCGTCCAGCAACCGGTGTCGAAGCAGGTGGCCCCCACGCAGTCGGTGAAGCAGCCGACGAAGAAGTTGGGCGAGGGGCTGTTCAAGAACGTCATCTTCGGCCGTTAAGGGAAGGAGCCAACTACCATGGCAGGACCGATGAAGTACTGGATCGAAAAGGCGAACCCCGTCGACCTCAAGACGGATGACTTCACGGGGGGCACCGATGGCGGATACCTCTCCAACGCGCAGGCGAAGGAGTTCCTCCGGGTCGCCATCGCATCAAGCGTCCTCCTCAACATGTGTCGGAACGAGTTCTCGGACGCGCCGAAGTTCGAGATCCCGCGCATCGCGTTCGGCTCCCGCGTCCTCAAGGTCGGGACCGAGTCGACGCGACTCGACGAGTCGGTGCGCGTGAAGCCCACGACGGGTCTTTGCACGCTGTCGACGTACCTCTTCCGCGGCGAGATCCGGATCTCGGACGAGACGTTCGAGGATCAGATCGAGCGTGAGGGCCTGGCCGACACCATCGCCACGCAGGCCGCCGAAGCGGTGGGGCGTGACATCGAGGAGTACGGACTCCTGAACAACTTGACCCGAGCAACGCCGGCCGACGACGGCGGCGGATACGACGCGGCGCTCGATGTCTTCGACGGGCTGGTCAAGCAGCTCGTCGGGTTGAGCGACGCGGCGACGACCGGCATGGTCGTCCCCGCCGCACAGAACATCGCCGACGGCTCGGTCTACTCGGCGTTCGACGCGCTCTTCTCGACGATGATCGAGAAGCTCCCGAGCCAGTACCGACGGAACCCGTCGGCGCTCCGGTTCTTCACAAGCTACAAGCTCCGGGACCGGTTCCGTGCGTCGCTCGACAAGCGCGGGACGCCGCTGGGCGACAAGGCGTTGACGGACGAGCTGGGCCTGACCTTCCACGGAATTCCCGTGGTTGGGATCCCCATGCTCACTGGCACATACACGATCAACACGGCTGCGATGATCTACGACAACGTCGCGTTCCTCTGCGACCCGTCGTTCATCGCCTGGGGCTTCCACCGCAAGGTGAAGTTCGAGTGGTTCCGGGACCCGCGCGAGGGCGCCCGCAGCCTCATCCCGACGGTCCGGTTCGACGTTCAGATCACCGACCCTAACGCGATCGTGTCGGTGAAGAAGCTCTCCAACCTGTAGGAGGTGACCAGTGGCTGACGCTGTTCAGACCGGGTCGCTCCAGCGCGACAACCGGGCACGGATTCTCGGGAGCGGCTTCCAGATCAAGGTCGCTTACGCCGACGGCGCCGCCGCCGACACCGACATCACGATCACCGGGATCAAGCCCGGCGACTCGATCATCTCAGCACTCCACCTGAATTCCAACGCCACCGCGGGGAAGATGCTGCTGCACGATCTGACCACCGAGTGCCGGATCAAGGCGGCGGACACGATCCAGTTCACGGACACGTCGACCGCGGGGGCGAACGAGCAAGTGCTCATCTTCTACATCTCCTGGTAAGGGAGGAGTGAAGAGGCGTGTTTATCGCCACGCTTTCTCGGGTCAAGCGTCGTCTTGAGATCCCGGACTCGTTCGAGTCCGACGACCAGGACATCACTGACCTCATTGAGGGCGTGGAAGCGGAGGTTCTGAGGCTGACCGGGTACGACCTCAGCCAACAGGTACGGACGGAGACGCGCCGCGAGGTGCAACTCAGCCGTGCTTTCCACCTGCGGTACCGCCCGGTCAGCCTCGTGTCCCTCGTGCGCGGTCGGTGCCGTGGCGATACGGTGTGGGCCACGCTCAAGGGTGACTTGATCGACGCTGCGGAAGGGCTCGTCGCACTGACCGGCGAGACGTCGAGCATCATCTGGCCGCCGCAGTTCCGAAACGCCGCGTGGTTCAGGGGCCGCAACATGATCTACCCGGTCGTCGAGGTGACTTACACCACGGCCGGGTTCATACCGACGAGCGAGTTCGTCGACGCGATCGTCGGTCTCTGCGTGTACCGCTGGCGGCGTGAGCGGGCGGGTGCGGCGATGTCGTCTTCAGTCGGCGGCGGGTCCTCCGAGTCCATCATGGACGAGTCGGTCCCAGCCTGGATCAGGACCCAGCTCGCCCCCCACGTGAGAGAGGAGATGCGCTGGTGCCCATGATCCCCGCCGGCCACATGCGCGATGAGATCGTCGTGCTCCGCAAGAGCGGGTCCCGCGACGCGCTCGGTGGGAGCACGGGCACGTGGTCTCAGCTCGGGCAGACGCGAGGAAGGTTCCTGCCGTTCGATGCGCGGACGCAGTTCGTCCACGGGCAGAATGACATCCTCGACGTGGGCCAGATGTGGGTCGACGCCGGGGTGATGGACGTCGGGATCAATGATCGACTCCAGGTCGAGGACGGTCGGATCTTCATGGTCAACTCGATGACGCGGATCGGGCGCTTCCTTCTGTTCGGCGTCCAGAAGGCGAAGGACTGAGACATGCCCGGCGTGACGGTGAAGCTCGAAGGCGTGGAGAAACTCAAGAAGAGGGTGATGAAATTAGGCGACGCCGTGCGCACGGAAGTCGCGAACGCAGTCAAGTCATCCGCTGTCGCAATCGAGAGTGGGGCGAAGGTACGTTGCACGGTCGACACCGGGAACCTGCGTGCGAACATCCACCATTCGATCGACCCGAAGGACCCGTTGGTCGGGAAGATCGCCGCTGTGAAGGTCGAGTACGCCTCTTATGTTGAGTTCGGAACTCGTCCACATTTTCCTCCTCCGGAAGCGCTGAAAAAGTGGGCTGCTGCGCATGGGATGCCGGGTGGCGAATACGCCATCGCGAGAGCTATTGCGCGACGCGGAACAAAGGCCAGGCCGTACCTGTACCCGGCGTATGAAGAGGAGATTCCAAGGTTCCGGAAACGGGTCGAGGTCGCCATCAAGAGAGCTGGCGCGAGGGTGTAAATGAAGACCGTCATCCCGATCCTCGATGCCGAGATCGCCCTGCGCGAGGCGGTCTATGGGATCCTGTCGAGTGGGATCGGAGTTCCGGTCTACGACGACGTCCCATCCGGGAAGTCGTACCCATACGTCGAGATCGGCGAGGGGACTGTGAACCCATGGACGGCGAAGCTCATGGGCGGCGAGGAGATCACGCTGACGTTCCACGTCTTCAGCAGGTACGAAGGATACAAAGAGGTCATCGAGATCGCAGCTCGGGTCCTCGAGGTCCTCATGGCGGCGGACGTCGTCCTGGCCGGATCGAGCCAGGTCATCACGTGCGAGTTAGTTTCGAGAGAAGTTGCTAGAGACGCGGACGGGCTCACCCGGAACGCCGATGTCCGGATCGCGTGGCGCGTCTCGAACAAGTGAGGTGACACGATGGGAACCCCCGTATCAGGCGCGACGTTCTACATGCAGATCAACACGGGGACCGACGTGGCCCCGACCTACACGACGATGGGCGGCGGGGTATCGGCCAGTCTGAACTTGTCGATGGACGAGATCGACATCACGTGCAAGGACTCGTCCAACTGGCACGAGGCGCTGCCCTCCATGCGCTCTTGGGGCATGGACTTCGAGGCACTGCTCGAAGAGGACACCACGACGTACACCAAGCTCATCGACGCGTGGCTGAACGGCGTGAAGTGGAAGGCGCAGATCACGACGCCGAGCGGGAAGAAGTTCACCGGGTCGTGCATCGTGTCCTCGTTGACGATCGACGGGCCGTATGACGACAAGGCGTCGTTCACTGGGTCGCTGAAGGGATCCGGAATCCTGACCTACGTGTAAGGTCGGAGGTACTACATGGGAACTCCGAAGGCCGGTTCAGACATCTACCTGGTGATCCACGACGGCGTGGGGGCCGCGAGCACTGTCGCATGCAGTCGCACGGTCTCACTCAACCTGTCGGCCGACGAGATCGACACGACGAATCGGGAATCGAACAAGTGGCACGAGTCGCTGCCGTCAGTGCGGAACTGGGGCGTGGACTGCGAGTCGCTCCTCGTCGAGGACCATGCGTCGTACGCGTATCTTCGCAACGCGTACCTGACCCGCACGCGACTCCACGCCGCCGTCTACATGCCGAGCGGGGTCTACTACCACGGGTACGGGATACTTTCCAGCCTGTCGATCTCCGGCCCGCAAGACGATGCCGTGACGATCTCGGCATCGATCAAGGGCATGGAAGCGCTCGTGAGGGTGTGAGGAGGAAGCATGGGCGTTCCGATCAGCGGCGTCGGCGTGATCCTGAAGGTCTACTGCGGGGGCGGCGGGCTGGTGGCGATTGCGGCGAGTCGCAGCGCGACGCTCGCGCTCGACACGGACGAGATCGACATCACGTCGAAGGATTCCCCGAGCTGGCATTCCGCGATCCTCAGTGGCAGGTCATGGTCGGTCGACTTCGAGTCGCTCCTCGTCGAGGATCACACGACATACGACTACCTGCGCAACGCGTTTCTCGGGAAGCTCACGATCAACATGGACTTCCTGTTGCCTGCCGGCGGGCACTACAACGGGGACTGCATCGTCAGCAGCCTGACCATGGACGGTCCGCACGATGACGTGTTGGGGTTCAACGGGTCGCTCAAGGGGAGCGAGGCGCTCGTTTACGCGTAAAGGTTACTGGAGGCTCTCATGGCAGAAACGGAATGGACCGTCGAAAAAGCTCTTTACGCGGGGTTCGCCGCGACGAAGCAGTCGATCGACTCGGCGAACGGGAACAAGTTCGCAAACAACGGAAGGGTTCGTCTGCGCTTCATCGGCAACACTGGCGCTACCGGCCAGGTCGTCATTGACTCGAAGGTGGTCTGCAACTACGGCTACGACCACAACCCGACGACGACGGCCAGCGTGCTCGACGCGACGACCAAGGACCTAGAGCTCGGGCCGTTCCCGACCTCGCGGTTCAACGATACCGCGGGCTATTGCTACGTCTCTTACACCGGCACGGTCACTGGGATCACGGTCCAGGTGACCGACGACTCTTGAGGAGGGATCGATCGAATGGCATCTGAACGAGGGATCGTCGAGATCGTGTTAGACCGGCCGCGAAAGCTGAAGTTCGATCTCAACGCCATGGCGGAGTTGGAGAACGTGGCAGGCGGCAGGTCCATAGCGGAACTCTTTGACCCCGACCGGAAACCAGGGCTCGACATTCTGCGGAAGTTGCTTTGGGCGGGCCTCCTCCATGAGGACCCATCGCTCGGCCGGAACAGCGAGGCCGGCGTCCGGCGCGTGGGTCGGTTGATCGAGGAGCACGCGCAAGGCAAGACCCTGATCGAGAAGGTGAGCTATGTCTCCCAGAAAATCGGCGAAGCGACGACGATCATGTGGGGGACTGGCGACGGTGCGGAAAACCCTCCGCCGGCGGCCCCCGGAGCCCAGCCAACGAAGGTCGAATCGCCTGGGACTGGGCAGCCGCCAAGCGCCTAGCATTCGGCCCACTCGGCTTGAAGCCGGAAGAATTCTGGCAGTTGACGCCCGCGGAACTCGAAGCGCTCGCACGTGGGTGGGCGTGGCGCGACCAGCATCGTATGACGCAGTTCGCGTGGGTGGTAGCGCACGTCATGAACGCGAGCGGGAACATGAAGCGCAGGGTCACCATCGAGCGGCTGCTCGGGCGTCCCCAGGACAGCGGGAAGAACATGTCTCCGATCGTGCTGAAGAAAACTCCGCCGAGGAACTGGGACGAGATGCGTGACCAATTTTACGAAGTCAAGAGCGAGTTGATTGAGAAGTTCGGTGTGTCATGGCAGCAACCGGAAAAAAAGAAGACCTCTCGGTAACGATTGGCGCTGACCTCGCCGGGCTGAAGGAAGGTCTGCAAGAAGTCAAGAAGCACGTTGACGACTTCAACAAAGACCTTTCGACGCTCGGGAAGGCCATGTCGATCGGAATCACCGCGCCGCTACTGGGCATCGGGGTGGCGGCAGTGAGGGCGGCCACCGATGTAGATACGGCAGTCGCTAGCTTCAAGACCTTGTTTGGGAGCGAGGAAAAAGCGCGATCGTTTTATTCGGACATATTGGATTTCTCGAAACAAAGCGGATTAGAACTCCCCGGAATTAGGAACGCAGCGAAGAATCTCCTGAACTACGGCTTCACGGCCCAAGAAGTCTTCCCCATGCTGACGAAAATTGGGGACGCCATGATGTTCATGGGCAAGGGTGCTGCGGGGGTCGAGGAAGTTAGCCACGCTTTGGGCATCATGAAGTCCCGTGGCGAAGTCACTTCGCTGGCGATGCTACGATTAACTAGCATAGGCATCGAAGCGTGGAAGTACCTCGCCGACGCGATCGGCACCGACGTCCCCGGGGCCATGGACGCGGTCGAGAAAAAAACCGTCTCGACGACAACAGTGATTGACGCGGTGCTCAGTGGCATCAGTGACAAGTATAAAGGGGCGATGGAGAACCAGGCAAACACAATCGGAGGGATCTTTCTGCGGTTGAAGGATGAGATCGGAGACGCGCTAGAGGCTCTCGGCAAAGCGATCATCGATGCGTTCGACCTGGGGAGCATAATAAAATCCTTGACTACCGCAGTCGTCGATGCTGCGGCTCGGTTCGATAACCTCAGCGATGCGGATAAGAAGTGGATCCTGTATATCGCCGCCACCGTTGCGGCAATCGGCCCCCTGATCTTGATCCTCGGGCAATTCTCGTTCGCGGTGATCAACATCACCGCGGCGATCGCGGGTCTGTGCGCACTTCTTGCGGGTCCGGTTGGAATTATACTATTGATCGGAGCTGCCGTCGTGGCATTCGGCAGCTTCATCTACAGCATGAAACTGGCTGGCGACGAGGCGGACAAGCTTCAGAAGCGGATGAACAACCTCGCGGACGTTTCCTGGTATGCTCCAGTCGAGCAGGCATTTGCGAAATACGTCAAGGGGGTGGAGAATGTACGCGTAGAGTTCGTCGCGCTCGGCGAGGAAATGCCCGCGATCATCGCCGACATGAGCAACTTGACGCAAGAGATGAAGGACGCCATCGAGGCGGAAAAGGCGCTCGTCGCGGCGGCGTCGAAGACAGTCGCGGGCGCGCGCGACATCGAGGGCTACGAGACGGCGTGGAAGTCCACCGGGGAGGCGATCAAGGAAACGGCCGGCGAGTTGGTGAACGAGTTCCGACCGGCCGCGAAGGGCATGGATGCCGGGCCGATGGACCAACTCTCCGAGAGTTTTCGCATGATCGGGAATGAGGCATCACTCGCCGGCCCTACTTTCGATGAGCACAAAGCCCGGCTCGATGCGTTAAACACGGCGTATATCGCGATGAAAGGTAGCATCGATGAAGATGAAATGTCGATGCAATTTCTCAACGATGGCATAGCAACGGAGAACGCCGCGATCACCGCGCAGACGGTTCAAATGGACACTCTCGGCGGAGCCTGGTCCATGCTCATGACGAAGATGATGCAGGTCCCTACGCTCGCCGAGCAGGTATCGACGGCGTTCTTGTCAATCTGGAAGTCGTTCACCGCCGGGGTGGGGAATGCCTTGGCGCAGGTACTCGTCTACGGGCAGAGCCTCGGGAAGGTGCTCAAGACGTTGATGCTCCAGGTTGCGGCGATGATCATCCAGACGCTCGTCCAGATCGCCATCGAGCGAATAGCGGCTGCGATCATCGGCGCCGCCGGGGCGACGCTCCAGACGGTGGCCGAGATGAAGGGCCTGGCCATGACGACGTACGCCGGGGCGTTCTCCGCCACGGCAGCCATCCCGGTCGTCGGTCCGGAGTTGGCACCGGAGGTGGCGGCGGCGGCTCTGGCTGCGATGCTGGCGGGGGCGGGCATGGCGGCAGGTCTCGGAGCCGCGATGGGAGCCACGGCCGCCGCGAAGGGCGGCATCTCTCGCGGGCCGACCTTGACCATGTTCGGCGAGGCGGGCCCGGAGGCGCTCATCCCGCTCGATCGCATGGAGGGGATGCTCGGCGCGCGCACGCAGGTGATCCAGGTCTACCTCGACGAGCGGATGATCTCGGAGTCCGTCGTACGCGGGCTCCCCGACGTGCTCAGGGCATACGGAGTACCGACATGACCGCGTACCTCGACCAGCCGTCCAACTTCGCCTACGTCACCGCGCTCCAAGGGTACGCCTCCGGCGTGACGACGATCACGCTCCAGTCGGGCGATGGCTCTCGGCTGCCAGCCACGGCGGGATACAACCTCGTCTGGTGGGACGACACCGACTTCCCCGGGAACCCGGCGGCAGACACGCTTCGCGAGATCATCCGCGTGACGGCCCGGAGCGGCGACGTCTTGACGACGATCGTGCGTGCGCAGGAATCGACGACGAATAACAACCACAACATCGGCGGGAAGACCTACCGCCTGGCGCTCTGCGTGACGAAGAAGACGATCGACGACATCGACGCGAAGATCAGCGGGCTCGTGAAGTCGCGCTTCAAGGCGAACGTCGCTGTGGACCAGACGATCTCGCAAGCGACGTTGACGAAGGTGAAGTACGCCACGGAGCAATACGATGCGGCGAGCGAGTACAATCCCGCCGACCCAACGTACCGGTTCACAGCGGCAGTGACTGGGTACTACTTCGTCCAAGCGCAGGTCGCGTGGAACGTGGCGACGGCGGACTCGGCGACGAGCCTTCTGCTCCGGCTCGTAAAGAACGCCACGACCACGCTCGCGGAGGCGGAGGATCGCGCGAGTGAGACCCGGAAGTGTCAATCGCTCGCCACGATCGTCAGCCTGACGGCGGGCGATTATGTCGAGGTCTTCGTGCAGCGGAACTGCACGGCGGCAACATACATCTACGGCGCGGCCGAGAAGTCATTCTTCAGCGGGCACTCGGTCTTCCAGGGGAACACCTGAGATGTACCTCGCGGGACCAGGGTTCGCATGCGCGCCGCTCGGCGTGATGGTCAAGAAAACCGAGTCCGGGTTCTACGTCTTGATTGGGAACCGGGACGTCACCAACAGGATTCGCGAGAAGGGGAAGATCAAGATCAAATCGAGTTACGGCCAGCGCGACATGCTGGACTTGACCATTGTGGACCTGACGCAATCGATCCACTTCCAGCCGGGCGAGCCGGCGTACGTGAAGCTCGACGGGTCGATCCTGTTCGGCGGGTCTGTCGAGGAGATCCGGGAGCAAGAGCCGGACAGCGCCGTAGGCGAGATGACCGAGATCACGGTCAAGGCCGTCGACTTCAACGCGTTGCTGGACCGGTTCCTAGTCTCGTCGGTCTACGAGGACATGACCCTCGCCGAGATCATCGAGGACATCATCGAGACCACACCGCTCGGCGTGGAGGGAATCGAACTAGGCATCTGCCCCGTCACGGACACGATAGACAAAGTGGTTTTCCAGTCGGTGACGGTCAACGAGGTGCTCCGCGATCTGGGGAAGTTGACGGGACTCTCGAACAATGTCGACTACAACAAGAAACTGAATTTCTTCGATAAGTCGACGTACGAAGCTCCGTATAAGATCGGGACTGGGGGCGTCGGCACGTACCGCAAGATGATCTACAGCCGGAAGCGATCGAAGTACCGCAATCGGCAAGTGCTTCGTGCGGGCAACGATCGAACGGACACGCTCACGGAGACAGTGCGCGGAGATGCCTCGTTAACGAAGGCCGAGGATCGTAGTCGCACGTTTCAGGTCTCGTACCCGATCGCGGAAATAATCTCTGTAAAACGAAACGATGTTCCGCAACGGGTCGGAGTGCGAGAGATCGACGAGGACAAGATCGAGGGGGCGGATTGGAAACAATGGTTCTTTTCCTACGGCTCGCGCGAGATCAGCCAGAACAGCGAGAAGGACGAGAACGTCAATCCGACCCTGACCCATGAAGATCGGCTCGAGATCAACTACGTTGGACTCTACCCGATGACCTTGGAGGTGGAGGATTACACCAACATCAACGAGCGCATGGCGATCGAGGGTGGGTCTGGGGTCTATTCCGTGCGCGAGGACGACACGTCGATCGACGGGCGAGACTTCGCGACGGAGAAAGCTAATCGACTGCTCGAAATCTACGGCAAGATGCCGATCACACTCAACTACGAGTTGCTTCAGCTCGGACTCGTCAGTGGGCAGATCATGTCCGGCGTGACGATCCCCGAGCACGGGATCTCGAACGCCAACTACTTGATCGACGAAGTCGAGATCACGTTCCAGGTCAGCGGCGTCTACGTCGTCAGGGTCAAAATGGTCGAGGGCGAGCGGCAAGAGGCGTGGTCTGACTACTTCCGGCGCCTGTCCGAAGCTGGTCGCAAGACGACGATCCGCGCGAACGAGGTTGCGATACGGCAGATCGCTCTGTCCGATGAGTCCAGCGTCACCGACGCCATCCTCGACAGCGTGAACAACTCGGTCACACTCATCGCCTTCTCGGCGGACCCCATGTCCTGGGCCCTCTTGAGGTCGGTCATGGTGGCTGGCACGGGCGAGGTGTACTTCAGCATGCGTGTCGGACGCTCGAGGATCGGAGACCCGTATGGAGCTACATGATCGCCACAGCCTGAAAGGACTCATTCGGATCGAGGTGCGGAGTGAGGGCGGGGTACTTCTCGAGGTTCAGGAGGTCGAGAACACCGTCACCAAGAGCGGGCGCACGCAAGTTCGCGACCTCCTCGGGTACTCGATCGTCGGCAGCCCGGGCATGGCACCTGACTTCGTCGAGATCGGAACGGGATCGACGGCGACGACCGACGCCATGGAAGCGCTTGTCAGTCCGGTCGGTCGCTATCAGATCACCAGGCGGTGGCCGTCGGAGGTGAGCCTCCAGCCGGCGATGACGTACCAGATGCTCCTCAGGAGCGCAGACGCCAACGGGTATGCGCTACGCGAGGTCGCGCTCTATTCCACCGCTTACGGCGGGAAGTTATGGAACCGTGGGGTCCATAATGTGATCAACAAGATCCTAGGCTTGTCGGTCACTTACCAGCTCACGCTGGTCGTAGTGCCATGAGTATCACATGAGCATCATCGTCTGGCCGTCGGAAAACATCATCGGGTCGTTCCAGGGAAGGACGACGGACGCCGTCGCGGAGTTGCAACTGACGAAGTGGATCCTGGAGGGTGGGAAAAGCCGGCTTCGGTCGTTTGTCACTTCGGGCTTCGGCCTCACGGCTCCAGGCGGTGCGGTGGTCAACGTCGCGGCCGGGGTGGCGTACGTCGGCGGATCCAGGATCGAAAGCACGGCGGCGATCCCCGTGACGATCACGACGAACGGCTTGACGTTCCTTTACCTGAAGGTGACGAGGAACGCCGCCGGATGCATCACCGCGGCGTCGGTGATTCAGAACCAGGTCGGCGAGGACGTCGACGACGCCGCATGCGTCGGTTTGGTTGCCATGACCGCCGGGACCGTGACGGCCGTCACGGCGGCGATCATGAACCCCGGGGTGAATTATCTGACGTACACCGGCGACGGATCCGGGGCGAGGAATCTCTTTGCTGGGTTCACGGTCCGCATGACGATGATCTATGGCTGGAACAACGCCGTGAGTGGTCATCAAGTTTTCAGCATCTCCAGCCCGGTTGCGATGCCGGGGGTGGTGGCGAACGGAATCGGCTTCGATGTACCCTATGGATGGCCATACGGGACTATATATATAGAAGACGACGTTATAAAGGTTCCGAAGGTGGGAAGGCAGGTTGCCGGATTGTCGTCTTATTATGTGAGAGTCAATACTTGGTTTAACGTCAACGGCATAAACTATCTCGCATTGATGATGGCGTAACCATGGGACACTCGATCATACCAGCTAGCTCAGCGACGGGCGACGCGTACCACGGGATACTTGCCGGGTTCCTTGGCGAGCGCGGTTTGTCGGACTGGCTTCTTCACTCGCGAATGTCCAGCGGCAGGATCAACAAGATCATAGATTCCTCTTTGATGATGACGATCTATGGTGCGAGCAACACCATCCTGAAAATAAAGGGAACGGTGTTCATCGGCGGATATCTATGTACGATCGACCCGGAAGAACTGTACACGCTCCCGATCACGCCGAGTCAGGTTGTTACGTACTGGGTATATATTGAACTCGAAGAGAGCGAGGGGTTTGCGACGGCATTCTCGATCAAGCACGCGACGAGCTTCGATTCCTTCCCGTCTTCGAACAAGTTCTTCCTCGGACGGGTTGTGGTAAAAGAGTCCGAGATAACAGCCATCATAGGAGGAGACGTCGCGACTGATTACTTCATATATACCGGCTCCGGGTCGGGCGAAGTGGGGCGGAACGTCAGGCTGTACACCACGCCGACGCTCATCGCTGTGACGGGCGTGGACCCCGAGAAGAAAATATTCTCGATCGGTTCTCTGTACGGGTACGGGTTCTGTGTTTATCAACCGGTCAGCCCCGCGTGGATCTATTACGTGTGGTCGTCGAGCGAAGCGGTGATCCCGGCGATCCGAGGATTCGGGTTCTACATCCGTTCGTCCGAGGATGGTTTGCGGGACCTGGACGCGTCGTACTGCGATTTTCAGGCGTTGAGCATCGGGTGAGAAATCGTCATGGCTGATTTTTCGATCTTCCCGACGGACCTTCCGGTGGGGTCGTACCTTGGCGCCCCGTGCAACATCCTCGCCGAGCAATCGTTGAACGATTGGATGAAGGTGAGGTCTGCATCCGTGCTCAGCTCGTTCGTCTACTCCGGGCTTGACCTGACGTATGACACGGAAGATTGGGTACACGGTTACGCCACCGTGGCCCCGGGGATTGCCTTCGTCGAGGGGTACATGGTGGTTCTGAACTCGGCAACCACGTTCGCGCTCAACTACGGCGACAGACGATACCAGTACATCCAATTGGACAAGGACGTGAATGGGCGCGTGGTCGGTTGCCACTTCGATGGGTGTATCAACGAAGAAGACGTGCCGTACTCCGACGTGGTGCTCATCGCGCTGGTGAACATGGGGGCGGCTCCACATTACGTCGACAACGCGATCAAATGCCCGGGGTGCAGTAAGTTCAGTTACGTTGGGAGAAACAACACGAGTTCGAGCAGGATACATTTCCTGGGGTTCAGGCCGGCCATCGTGATGCTGTACGGACCCAACGGCAAGTTGGACCTCGTCCATCCGGAGTATGGCATCAATGGGCAGCTCGTGTCGTTCAGCGGGGAAGGGAACGTGGGTGGGTTCGAAAGGATGATCACGCTCCTCGATCAATACCGGGAAAAAGAGTACCCTGTTTATTTTTTCGGCGCCACGTGGGACGCCGGCAAGTTCGGCTCGGTCAACGCCAGGACTGGCATCTGGGTGGGACACGATACAGGTGTCACGGACCGCAGGTTCTCCGACACCATGGGTGTGCCGTACATGGGCATCGCGTGGGCGAAGCAGCCGCTGCCGGTGAGATACTTATCCTGACGGAGGAGCATGCAGATCGAGACTGTCCCGATTGACTCGGTGGTTCCTGACCCGGCGAACGCTAGACGGCAAATGTATATTGCATGGCGATCTCTGGCATCTACATCAAGGCCGCCGTCTTTTGGAATTGGAATATGGAAATCAAACGAGTACCAATTGACTCTCTGGTCATAGATTCAACGAATCCTCGTTCACACAACGAAAAGAACCTATCTGTGATCAAGGGAAGCCTTCAATTATTCGGTCAAGCAGAGCCTCTTGTTGTCCAGAAAAACACCCAGAAAATTATCGGTGGCAACGGTCGGGTCCTCGTGATGAAGGAGCTGGGGTGGACAGAATGCGACGTCGTCGAGGTCGACCTGAACGCCACTCAGGCAGTCGCGCTCGGCATCGCGTTGAATCGGACGAGCGAGCTGGCGGAGTGGGACAGCGAGGTACTCGAGGCGCAGCTCTCGGCCTTGAAGGAGGAGGACTGGGGAATCGAGGAGCTGGCGAAGATCGGGTTCGACGCGGCAGACCTGACGGCGATCGAAATGGGAAGCTTCTTCCCTGAAAGTGAATCGACGGGGGGAAATTCCGACAAAGAGCAGGTCGTCGAGGATGAGGCTCCTGAACCTCCGAAGGAAGCCATCACGAAGCCAGGAGATCTCTGGCTTCTCGGAGACCACCGGCTTCTCTGCGGGGATTCGACGAAACCCGAAGACGTAGCGCGTCTCATGGCCGGCGAGAAGGCGGTGTTGATGAACACAGACCCGCCTTACGGGATCGACTACATCCAATTGAAGAAGGGAATACCTGGATCTGGATTCCGATTCTCGAACGACGTGGTGGACGCCGACATCGAGAACGACACCTTTGCCTCAGACGACCAGCTCCAGGCGTTTCTCGAGGCGGCGATTCGAACAGCAGTCCCGCACCTTACCGAGAACACCGCCTTTTACCTTTGGCACCCCATGCTGACGCAGGGCACGTTCTTTGCGGCGGCGGCGGATATCCTCATTCACAGGCAGATCATCTGGGTTAAACCCGGATTCGTCCTCACGAGAAGCGGGATGTACCATTGGAAACACGAACTGTGTTTCTATGGCTGGCGACGTGGACACGTCCCGCCGTGGTACGGGATCAAGTCGCAGGTCTCCGTCTGGCCGATCGGTCGTGATTCCGACCATGCGAACCATCCTACCCAGAAGCCGGTTGAACTTTTCGCGATCCCCATGAGGAACCACAGCCAGAAGGGGGAGATCTGCTACGAGCCGTTTGCGGGGAGCGGGAGCCAATTCATCGCTGGCGAACAACTTGGCCGTCGGGTCTACGGTTTGGAGATCGAGCCACGGTACTGTGACGTGATCGTCGCGCGGTGGGAGAAGCTCACCGGGAAGAAGGCGACACTGGGAGTTATTTCCGCTGCACCTTGAGGCGTTCTTCCTTCTTCCGCTTCTTCTTCTGTCGTTCTCGCCAGCGCCTCACGGGCTCGATCACGTAGCAGATATCGCAGAGCCCATTTCCATGGTGCCGGCGGTCCTCCTTCCCCGGGGTATCCGGGGCGCCGCACTTGAGGCAGCGCTTGAACCTCCGACTCCAGCCCTTGATCTTCGGTGGTGCCATGTCCGTAGGATAATCGGTTTCCGCAGTCTCGACCCATAAAATCTTTTTATGGATCCGGATTTTCCTTGCGATAATCGGTTATCAGGGGATAATCGGTTCGAGAGGAAGGAGCAGAGTATGGCCTACTACGATTTCGTCGATCGGAACGACGTGGCCCAGCTCGAGGCCGAGGCCGGGGCGCTCACGGCGACCTGGCAAGCGGAGGAGACGGAGGAAAGCACTGGAACCGCGATAACGTCGCGGGGTACGATCGTCGATTGACGGGCGACGGGAAGTACGCCCCTCGGGGCGAAAGGAGCTGATGATGGCAACAACATACACTACCTGGGGATCGGTGCGCGGTGGCTGCGGACACGATCACGCCACGCGGGAGGACGCCGATCTGTGTCTGGAGCTCGATATGGATGGATGCGGCGGGCAGGGAGGCTACTCCGATCGCCAGGTGTACGAGTCGGACCCAGAGGGGTACTACGTGGGCGACGATGGCGAGTACGCCTGGCCTGCGGGCCGATCGGGTGCGGCTTTGCGGCGAGTCGGCATGGACGAAAGGAAAGGCCAGTCGTGAAAGACCCCCCGTGCGCCGACGACCGCGAGCACGAATGGCGACGCCCGCAGTTCGTCGTCGGAGGTAGCCACTCGGACCCGGGGGTGATGTATCTACGGAAAGGCGAGTACGTCCGCACCTACGAGGTCTGTGAGCGGTGCGCGCGCTACCGGGTGACGACGCTCGCACGTGACCCGGATCCGGAGTGGCCGGGGACGGTCGAGTACCAGGACCCGGACGAGGTGTCGATCGCGTGGGCAGAGAAGCAGAAGGGAGGGTCTTGATTTCGGTTCGGCGAGTCGGGTACGGTGGATGGGTGGTACGAACGAAAGGGGGTCCAGATGAAGACCACATCCATCGTCATCCTTTTAGCGACGATCGGTTTTTGCAGTTGCAAGAAAGACAAGGGAGAAGAATCGCCGTCGTTGAGCCTCAATTCCCAGGCGAGCAAATCCGTCGACAAGGGGGACGTCTACGTCGTGGGCGAAGTGATCAATGCGTCTAACCGATTGGCGATCCACGTCGAGGTGAGGGTCGACCTCTTCGGCGACAATGGAGTGAAGGTCGGAACGGCAACCGATTTCGCCGAAACCATTGCACCTGGCGCGACCTGGAACTTCAGGGCGTTGGCTCCCGTTCACTTCCTCAACTTCGGAGTCCCGGCCATCAACGGTTATTTCGTTTGAGGAAAAAAGGCGGAAAGAATTTCGTTGATTTTTGCCGTTGGCTCGAGTTAGAATCCCCGCCCTGCGACCCCGAGGAGCGGAGTGGGGTCGCGTGGGAGAAGAGAAGTCGTGGTTGACCGACCCAGATCCCCGGGTACAATCCCCCCTGAACGAGGCCCTCGCCCCTCCCATGCGTCAACCACGCGGGCGCGGGCTTTTTTTGCCTCTCTGCTCTCTCCCTCCCCCTCCCAGCACATGTCGATTGGTGCACGAAAAATGATATCCTCTTCCCCTTCCGACCAAGAGAGAAATGAGGCGACAAGAGGAGAGAAGGGGGTCTGTTTCCATGCTCGCACTTTCGAGTGCAGTGGAGAGGTGGATCGGAGTCCGCGAGGCTACGGGGGCGTGGTGCCAGCGGACGGCTACAGGCGTTCGTGGAGTCTGGCGGCGTTACCTCCAACTCCTTGGCGATCGGGATCTCCGAAGGGTAAAGGCGACCGACGTAGAGGATCTGTTCCTCGACTCCCGATCGCGATCGCCGGAGTGGGCAAACTGGAGGCGGTTCGCAGTCGTCGGGCTCTTTTCCTGGGCACTCCGGCACGGCATGATCCGACGGGATCCGACGGTGGACGTGTGGCCACGACTGCCGGAGACCGGGGAGCCAGTCTTCCGGACGCTCTCTCGCGAGGAGGAACACGCGCTCTGCCGAAGGCTCTGTGCTGCGCTCGTCCGCTACGTGGTTGTGGCGATCGCAACGGGGCTGCGCCGCGGGACGATGTACGCGCTCGATTGGTCGATGGTGACGGCGGATTGGGTCCTCGCAATCCCCGCAGGCGCGCTGAAAAACAGGCGGCCAATCAGGATCCCGCTCAACCGGCGCGCGATCGAGGCGCTTGGTCGTCGACGAGCAAGCGGTCCGCTTCTCCCTGGTCTGCCGGATCGCAGCGATATCAACCGGCTGCTCCAACACGCCGCACGACGAGCCAGGCTCTCGTCCCCGCACCTGGTCCGAACCCATCAGTTCCGGCGCACATGGGTCGAGCGGTTCCGCGACGCCGGCGGGACGCGGGAGGAATGCCAGCTTGTACAGGGGTGGGCGTCCTCCAGCGTGCTCCTGGCGAGGTATTGGCCGCGCGTCCCCGAGGCGCGTGCACGAGAGATCCTCGAGCAAATCTGACTGGCATCAAGAAACGTAGTTGTCTTTTTTCCCTCTTGGTCCTCGGCCCCTCTACACCCACCCAACCCCAAACAACCACCAATAATGCTCCACGTTCAGTCAGCGGGGGCCGAGGACCTTTCAACCCAACGAAAAGGAAGGAAGCCTGAAATGCAACTGTTCACCTCGCACCGGTTCTACGTCTCGGACGACGACCTGCTCTCGGTGTGCGCGCACTCGCAGGGGCCCTGCCTCTCGATGAGCGCGACCTCGTATCGCGACGACGTTGAGTTGGTACTCGAGCTGCTCCCGACGCAGAAGCAGATTTGCTGGATCGAGAACGCGCTGGAGAAACTGCGCGCGATGGCGGTCGAGGAGGCGGTGGCGTGAGCGAGACCAACCTCATCCGGTCCGCCATGCGCTGGCTCGGGACGCAGCCGGACTCGTGGGCGTTCAAGGTCCACGGCGGTCCGTGCCAGCGGAGTGGCGTCCCGGACATCGTCGGCCAGGTCCGCGGACGCGCGCTCTTCGCTGAAGCGAAGTCCGCGACCAGGAAGCTCTCGAAGATCCAGGTTGTCACGCACGACAGGATCGGGAAGTCGGGCGGCTTCGTCTTCACCTTCCGGAGCCTCAGCGAGTTCCGATCGTGGGTCGAGTTGCTCCGGTGCAAGCCGTGCCCGTGACGAGGGCGGCGCCTTCAGCGAGCGCACGGATCGAGGGCGAACGCATCCGTGTCCGTGCGGACTTCGCGCTCCTCGCCGTCTGCCAGGGACTGCCGAGCCGTGTGTGGGACCCAATCGAGCGCGAGTGGATGCTCCCGCTCTCGGTCCCGCATGCGATGGCCGTGGTAGAGAGCTTCGGGTCCGCGCTCTCTGGATCCGAGGACGTGCGCGAGCTGGCGAGCCGAGCGAGGCCGACGCTGGACGCGGACGCCCCGCGGGGGGAAGTCCCGGGCGGTCCGATCCCCGGCGCGCGGACGAAGGCATGGTCGCACCAGGAGAAAGCATACTGGTTCACACGCGGACTCTGGGGGCGGGGCCTCGGCGGATCTCTCCTGGCGCTCGACATGGGTACCGGAAAATCGAAAGTGGCGATCGACCTGATCTGCTCGCTCGAGATCGACCCGGTCTTGATCCTCGCCCCGCGCCCGGTGCTCCCGGTCTGGCGCGGGCAGTTCGAGTACCACGGCTGGGGCGCAGCGGTCCACGTGGCGGAGCGCGGGACGATCGGCGAGCGTGCGGAAGTAGCAAGGCGGTTCCTCGGCGACGCGCGCACACCATGCCGCGTGGTCGTCGCCAACTACGAGGTGATCGATGGCCGTTACCCGGCGTTCGTCCAGTTCGCCATGGCGACCCCGTGGCAGCTCGTCGTCTGCGACGAGGTCCATCGCATCAAGGCCGCTGGCGGCAAGCGCTCGCTCGCGTTGAGTCGGATCGGGAACCGGGTCCCGCGGCGCTTGGGTCTCACCGGGACCCCGCTACCGCACTCGCCCATGGACGCGTACGCGCAGTTCCGCTTCCTCGACCGCCGGATCTTCGGGACGTCGATGGTCGCCTACCGATCGAGGTACGCGGTGATGGACGGCTACGGCGGCCACGAGATTGTCGCGTGGCGAAACCTGGACGAATTCGCGCGGCTCATGGGCTCGATCATGTTCCAGTGCCGGGCCGACGACGTGCTCGACCTGCCGGAAGCGATCCACGTCGACGTGCCGGTGACGCTCGAGTCGGTGACGCTGAAGGCGTACGCCGACATGGAGCGCGACTTCGTGGTGTGGGTCAGGCAGGGCGACGCGGTAACGGCGTCGAACGCGTTGGCGCGACTCCTCCGGCTACAGCAGATCGCGAACGGGTACCTGCCCGACCCCGACCCCCACCGCGGCGCGGTGCGGCTCGGGACCGAGAAGAGAGACGCGCTCGCGGAGATCCTCGAGGAGCTGCCCGACGACGAGCCGGTTGTGGTCTTCGCACGCTTCCACCATGACATAGATGCGATCCGAGAGGCGTGCGACACGCGGGGACGTCGCTGCCTAGAGTTCTCCGGCCGCGAGAACGAGCTGGCCGAGTGGCAGGCGGGGCGGGGCGGCGAGGTGCTCGCCGCGCAGATCCAGGCGGGGAAGGAGGGGATCGACCTCTCGCGCGCTCGGCATGCGGTGTACTTCGCGCAGACGTTCTCGCTGGGAGACTACGAGCAGTCACTCGCGCGGATCCGCCGGCCGGGCCAGCGATCCAAGACGGTCTGGTACCACCACGTCGTCGCGATGGGGACCGTCGATGAGAAGATCCGGCGTGCGCTCAAGGAGAAGAAGGACGTGGTCCAGGCAGTGCTCGAAGAGGCGCGCGCTGCATGGGCTGAAACGCGAAAGGAAGGAGCGATCGATGGACGTGAGCGCGTTGAACCGACTGGTCGAGCTGACCAGGCAGAGGAAGAACCTCGAGGCGGACCTTGACCCGATCCTCGAGGAGCTGGCCTCCGTGCGCGACGCGGTCGTCGCGGAGTTCGTCCGCGAGGGAACGCAGAACTGGAAGAGCGCCGACGGGGCGCTCGTCTACCTGAACCGCAAGCTCTTCGCGAGCATGAAGCCGGGCGTGGACCCGGCGGCGGCGTGCGAGATCCTGCGATCTAACGGGTTTGACTTCGTCGTCGAGACGAAGCCGAGCGCGACGAAGCTCGCGGCGTGGGTCCGCGAGCAGGAGCAGATGGCCGAGGGGGTTCTCCCCGAAAGCCTCGACGGGTGGCTCCCGGAGAAGGTCCGGGAACTCTTCGTAGTGTCCGAGCAGCACGTCCCCGGCGTCCGGGGTGCGTGACGGAAAGGAAGGAGCGATCGATGGCGAACGAAGTTGCGGCGAGGCGGGAGTACTCGGTGATGTCGATTGGCCAGGATGAGATCCAGGGCCTGATTGCGGCGAACGTCGGACGGAACGGCGTCTCACCGTTCATGCTTGAGCGCGTGAAGATCCCCGCCGGCGGCGGGCTCTTCTGGAGCGTGCCGACCCTGGAGGGCGAGGTGCCGCAGAAGGAGGTCGAGGGGATCATCGTCCACTTCCGGGACCTTCGCGCATACTGGCAGCGGCGACCCGGCGAGGGCGGCGCGCCGGGTGGGAGTCCGCCGGACTGCCTCAGCGAGGACTCGCTCGTCGGCCGCGGACGCCGGTTCGACGGCGACGCGGACGAGGCGCATGATTGCCTCACCTGCCGCTTCGCGCAGTTCGGCTCGGACCCGAAGGGCGGGAAGGGCCAGGCGTGCGGCGCGCGGAAGGCTGTGTTCCTCCTTCGGCCGGACTCGATCCTGCCGATCTTGTTCATGTTGCCGGCGACGTCGCTCGGTGTCGTCGAGAAGTTCTTCCTCCGGCTCCTGGCGCACCGCATGCCGTTCTACGGGTGCGAGGTCCGCGTGGGCCTGGAGCAGAAGCAAAATGGCACGGGACAGGTCTACTCGCGCGCGGTGATGAACCTCGCGTGGAAGCTCGACGCCAAAGAAGTGGCGCGCGTCGAGTCACTCAGGAAGGTGTTGGTCCCGGTGCTGGACCAGACGAGGATCGCCCCGGACGACGGAACGCGGGACGACGAAGGCGCGTAAGGGCTTCTTTCCTTTCTATTCGCCCGGCCGGGGCATGGTGAACCGAGGGCCCCGGCCGGGCGGGGTCGGAGGTTGGATGACCAGAGAGAGGTGAAGGTTGTCGGAAATATTAGTGCGCGCGCTATCCTACCTCGAATCCGGGCTCTCCGTGCTCCCCATCAAGCTCGACGGATCCAAGTCCCCCGCCTGCCAGTCCTGGAAGTCGTTCATGACGAAGCACACTACAGAGGACGAGGCCAGGATATGGTGGGACCATACGAACCCGCCGGGGATTGCGGTGGTTCTCGGCACCGTGTCCGGCGGGCTCCACGCGCTAGACTATGATCTACCTGGTTTCTTCGAGGCGTGGGTTCAGAGGATCATGGAGGCCGACGAGGCGCTCCTTTCTCGCCTGCCGATCGTTCGCACACCGAGCGGCGGTCGGCACGTTTACTTCCGCCAAGGGAAGTCCATGGCGCGGAAGATCCTTGCGAGCAACCGGAACCGTGAAGTGGCGATCGAGTTGAGAGGGGAGGGCAATTACGTTCTGGTACCCGGATGTCCGGCGAACTGCCACGAAGCGAAGCGGGAGTACGTGCTCGAGACGGAGGGGCTCCCGATCGAGAAAGCTCCAATCCTGGAATCCGACGAGGTGGAGACGCTTCTGGAGGCGGCCCGCGGGTTGAACGAGCATGTCGCATACATAGTAGATGGGACCGGGGTGGAGAAGGAGGGATGGAAGCGGCCCGGAACGGCATTCAACGAGCAAGCCAAGTGGCTTGATGTCCTGGAGCCGCACGGGTGGACCGTGGCAGGGAAGGGGCGGGAAAACGAAGAGACGTTGTTGCGCCGGCCCGGGAAGGATCGAGGAGCCAGTGCGTCGATCGGCTTCTGCCGGTCCGACGTGGGTGGAGACCTGCTCTATGTGTTCACTTCGAACGCCCCCCCACTTGAGGCGGACCGCGCATACTCGAAGTTCGCAGCGCACGCGATCCTGAACCACGGCGGCGACTTCAAGGCGGCGGCGAGCGACCTCGCGGACAAGGGCTTCGGGGGTCCCCCGACCGATATGGTTGCGGCGAAGATTGCAAAGCTCAAGTTCCCATCAGGTCCGGTGGACGTCGGGCAACTCGACCGGATCCGGGAGGTCGACAAGAAGTTCGAGCGAAGCTGGCTTCACAAGCGCGCCGACTTGAAGGGCGTGAACGAGCATTGCATGTCGCTCGCGTCGATCGCGCGCCACGCCGGGTGGACGGATCAAGAGATCGTGGACCTGCTGATCGCATGGCTCGATAAAGAGCACGAGCCGGCGAAGTCGCCCGAGTGGTACGTGAAGTACTTGCTGGCGGTGGTCGACCGAGCAGCCGGCGCCGACCAAGCGGCGAGCGAATTGGAGGAGGGAGGAGAAATGGAGAAGATGCTCGATGCGTTGACGAAGTTCTTTGGATTCCCCGTCCAGGGTTTTGTTCAGAACACGCGGGAGAACGCGATCTATTCGTTCGTCACCGACCAGGGGGAGCTGGAGGTCGGGACGGGGAAGCAACTCATGGACATGGCGAACGTGCGTGAGGTCGTGTTGGACCATCGCGGGATCGTGTTGCCGGAGTTGTCGAAGACACGGTGGCTTCGGATTGTGGCGAACCTCATGAAGATCGTCACATTGAAAATCGACGGGGAAGTATCCTGGGAGGAGGATACGCTGGATTGGATCGAGGGGCATATCGGGCGCAGGAAAAGCGTCGCGAGCGACGAATCGGAGGAGGGGTGGGCAATCGCAGTTCCGCGTGGGCAGCCGTTCCTCAAGGACGGCCGGCTGTGGGTCAACGCCCCCGCGCTTCTCAACTCGGTCCACATTTTCGACGAGAAGTTCACTCGAGCCAGGTTATTGAACCGGCTCCGCCGGCTAGGTTTTACGTCGAAGGTTCATCGTGGGGGGGGGCGCACAAAGAGCTACTGGGGGGTCGATTCTGATCGTATAAGATCTTTGCGAAAAGACTTGTGGAAAATCCTCTTCGATCGGAAGCCCATGATCCCGGGCGTGGAGGGAGTTAAGGATGCTTATTATACGGAGCCAAAAAGGGACTAGGCCTAGGGGGCGTCAAAACGTTTAAACTCTTAAATAGCTAAAAAACCAAAGCAATGAAATGAGTTATAACGCTGGTGGCTATTCAGAAATGGTTTTTCAACTAAATGGATTCGAGGGGAGGGGAAGGGATGTTGTGTAAGGAATCCACGACGAACGAACGGAGGATTTTTGGTCCACCCGGAACAGGTAAGACGACCTTCCTCGAGCAGCAGCTCGGGATCGAGGCTGAACGCCACGGAGAGCACTCCATCCTTGTTGCCAGCTTCACGCGCGCAGCCGCCGCAGAAATCCGTGGCCGGGACCTGGCGATCCCAGAAGGCCACGTAGGAACGCTCCACAGCCTCTGCTATCGATCCATGGGGTGCCCCCCGATCGCTGAGACCAGAAAAGGGTTCCGGGCCTGGAATGCCTGGCTGGAGGCCCAGGTGAAGACCAGTATTCACCCCGACACCATACTCCAGTTCCAGCTCGACGGGGGGAAGGATCGCGATCCGGACGACCCGTACGAGGACCGCTTCGAGGCGGAGGAGGGCGAGGAAACGAACGGCGGAGACCTGCTCTCTGCCGTCAACTTCTGCCGGGCTCGCATGTACCTGCCGGAGTCCCTGGAGTGGGAATTGTGCTGCGGCCGATTCAAGTGCTCGGGCATCGTGGCACGCGGGTTCCACGAGCTGTGGACCGAGTTCAAGCGCGAGGCGGGCATGATCGACTTCGCCGACATGATCGCGCACGGGCAAATCTGCGATCCCCCGGATGGCGCCTCGATCTTGTTCTTCGACGAGTGCCAGGACTTCGCGTCAAGCGAACTGGCCGTGGTTCGTAACTGGTCCCGGAAGGCGAACCTGGTCTTCCTCGCAGGAGATGACGACCAAGCTATCTACGGGTTCCGCGGAGCCACGCCCGACGCGTTCCTCGACCCACCGATACCCGACACGCAGAAGCGAGTACTGAGTCGCTCCTACCGCCTGCCTGCAGCCGTGAAGAAGGTCTCCGACGAGTGGATCCGACAACTGTCGCGCCGGGAGCCGAAGGAATTTCAACCACGCGGGCATATCGACGGCCTCGATGACGAGGGGGAGGTTTCCGTCCTTCCGGCCAACTGGTCTGACGGCTCCGAGACAATCGTCGATGTTGTCGAGGAAGAACTGGATCGCGGGCGCACGGTCATGGTCCTCGCGCTCTGCTCATACATGCTCAATGGACCACGCGGCATCGTGAAGGAACTTCGAGCACGAGGCGTCCCGTTCCATAACCCGTACCGCGTGAAGCGAGGCGACTGGAATCCCATGCGGGGCGGCGCGCGGCGGCTCCTCGCGTACCTTCGCCCCCAACTCGGGTCCCCCTCTCGGCTCTGGTCCTGGGGTGAGCTGAACGCATGGGTGGACCTGATCGATGCGAAGAAGACGGAGCTTCGCCGTGGCGCGAAGAGGGCAATCTCGACCATGGCCTGCGACCAAGAGAAGAAAGACCGGGTGGTCGGGCGCGACGATCTGGCGGTGCTCTTCCAGGGCTGGGACAAGGTGGCGCCGTGGACCATGGGCGACACCGGTTTGCTCTTGGCGAATGCCAAGAACGAGAAGGATGAGAAGGCGTTGGGATACCCGGCTCAGGTGCTGAAGACGAGGGGTGTGGAGGCGCTGAGTAAGGAGCCGAGGTGCGTGGTCGGGACGGTCCACTCGGTCAAGGGAGGTCAAGCGGACGTCGTGATCCTTTGCAGCGACATCTCGCGCGCTGCACTGGAGGAGATCCAGAACGAGGACGACGGCGAGGACGCATGCCGGCGAGTTATGTACGTCGGCATGACCCGGGCACGGGAGAAACTCTACGTGACGAGGCCTTTCATCCGGGAGCTGTCGATGAACCTGGACATGTTCGTTGAGGCGTGACGTGGACGACAAGTTGAGGGATCTGCTCGGCGTGGACGACGCGGAGATCGCGAAGCACGCTCGATGTTTGCCAGAAGGAGAAGTCGCTGTTCCGATCGAGGCTCCGCCCACCGATCCCTTGGAGGACGACCGCCGCCTGGGCATGCGCGGATGGTACCCGAGCGCGCGATATGTCGATCGGGAAGCCGCATTGATGAGGGGTATCGGCCGGATGGAGAACGCGGCGATTGTGGCGGCAATCGCGGACCGGCACATACCGGATCAACTGTGGAGGCACTACGCGCTGGAGGCGAACCTGCGGAGACTGGTTGGAAGGAAGGAGGCGATCGGTGGCGACGTGTAAAGGTTGCGGCAAGGTGATCTGGTGGGGCGTGGATCCCGACGGCAATACGATCCCGTTGGACCCGACGGCCCCGGTCTACGAGGTCGGCATAGAGGAGGCGCTCGGCACGCGGCACAAGGTGACCAGGTGCGACCGTCGCCTGGTCATGGTCTCTCACTTCGCCACGTGCCCGGAGGCGAACCGGTTCTCGGGAAGGAACAAGGTCAGGAAGGAGGCGAACCCATGAGCGTCGACGTGATCCGGAAGACCAAGAAGCTCACGATCGAGGTCGAGTACCGCGTGGATCAGGACGTGTCCGAGGTCGTGCTGTCGGGCAGGCATCCAGACACGACCGAGATCGAGGAGACGGAGGAGGTCGAGGTCGAGCACGTGACTTTCTGCGACGACGGGACGCTGGTCCGGTGGCGACGGGGCGAGCCAGGCTGGGAGGTCGTCGAGGCCGTCGCACGTGCGATGGTCGAGGCGGCGCGGCGGTGAAAATGATCCCAACGGGGATAGGCAAGGCCAGGCGTGGCCGGGACGAGGCCCGGCGCGGCACGGCGGGGCACGGCAAGGCGAGGCTCGGCGGGGCCCGGCGTGGCGTGGCAAGGCAAGGCAAGGTTTTTCATTGTGGGACCAGGAATCGAGGCCGGGCACGGCACGGCGTGGCTGGGCGCGGCTGGGCGAGGCGGGGCAAGGCAGGGCTCGGCGAGGCTGGGCCAGGCAAGAGATCGGAAGAGCACACGTCTGAACTCCAG
>OFOG01000005.1_pt1 | contig 39354 bp, 59 predicted proteins | sample 1542341 | NCBI WGS metagenome assembly OFOG01 (sample SAMN04958513, study PRJEB24370) | sediment metagenome | isolation source: lake sediment | place: USA: Lake Hill lake, St. Paul Island, Alaska | collected 2013
GATCTTGGAAGGGGTAAGAGATATAATGAGAAAAAGATCTCGCTGTGCTGGAATTCAGATAGCCACCGATGATTTGTATAGTCCCCAGTGCTTAAAAATTCCTAACGGTTGGCTGTTCGTTAGTGAAAAGGTCAAGCTATGAAAAGATATATCTGTAGCGAAAAATGTGGTAAAGGATGTCCAATTATCAATCGGATTTGTGATTTTCCTTATGCCAAATGCACCAAGATAGATCTCATCGTAAAATGTATTTGGATCCCCACAGGCTGGTTATTTATTGAAAAGGCGGAAGAATGAAATACATTTGCCCAAAATTTCTTGAGTGTAAATTGCGCAAAGGAGAAAAGCTTCCCGCTGATTGTATGGACTGTCACGTTCGCAAGCCCCATTGTCATCGTTATTCAGATGAAAATGACCCCTTTTATTGCCCCGAAAGAAAAATAACCGTAAAGTGTATTGAAATTCATCAGGGCTGGCTGTTGATTAAAAAGGTCAAAGAATGAAGAAATGGGTGATTTGCAATAAGGCGCAAAAGTGTGGTGAAAATCGCTGCGCGGTCAATTCCCCTACTTTAAGCAGTGATAATTTTCGCTGGTCAAATTTGCCGCTTGACCTCGTGGAAAATTGTCAGTCAGGCAAACCTTTTCTGTGCCATATTTACGGGGAAAATGTTTATGGCATTGAATATCCCGATGGCTGGCTCTATGTCACCAACAAGCAGGAATTGTTTGATTGGGTTCAGGTGGATCTCCCAAAAAAGGACCGGACCCTTTATTGCGGTTTAATCAAGGTCTGCCGAAAATACCCGAGACTTAGATGCAATGATGGCTGTGAATGCCTTAAAACCCCCGCTGGAAGGCTGTTTGTCTGGAACAAGGGAGAACTACCTTTAAGATGAGCAAAAAATACCCAGTGGTCATTCTTATGCGGAAAAGGGATATAATTGACTTCGAATATTATGAGGGAACCGTTCCAATCCAAATAATCATTCCCCACGACTGCCTAATAAAAGGGAAAAAGCTGATGAAACCCCCCAAACAAATCGTTGCCTGTATGGACAAAATCGCTAACAAGGGCAAACCCTGTTCTATAAATAAAGACACCTGCACTGATGGAAAAATCATTTTAATTACCCACGGCTGGCTCTATGTGTGGGTAAAAGGAAAAACCCAATGAAAACTGTCTTCAAGATTTTTTGTGTGAGAAATAAAAAACCCTGCATCTTTCAAGACAAAAATTGTCCTAATTCAATGTGGGGAGAAATACCTGCTGGCTGGTTATTAATCGGGAGCAAATTAAATTGGATTGAGGAAACCTTTCAAATTGGATTGAGGAAACCTTGCTCCCCAAGGCAGGTTTACCAGTAAGCCCTCCTGATAAAAAATCGAGAAAAACTCACCCTTAGAAAATACTGTAAAACTATCCAAAAACAGCCTCAACCCCAGCCTCAGCAGAGAACATTGTATGAAAAAATAAAAAAATGCCCTTTAACGGTGATCTACGGGACCCGAACCCCAAAGAACTGATTGGAGTGCCGAGAGAGGTGATTGAATTAGCCGAAGAGAAGTTCAGGGAGGGTTATTTTACGGTAACCAGTGAAACCCCCAAGAAGAAGAAGCCAGATGCCGAGAAGAGATTAAAGGACTTGGAGAAACGGGTAACCAATCTCGAAGCCAGACCATTTGAGGTAAGATATTAGTGAAGGGAACTAGACAGGGTGAAATATAAGGAAATGACGAAAAGGGGCGAAACATCCAAAACACCAGTCTTTTCCCAGAAAAAATTCCCTCATTGCCCTTTTTTAATTCAAGGTCAAAAATGAATTATCTTTGTCCGAATAGCTTGATTTGTCGAAGGGACCGGAGTAATTTTTGTATCCATCAGAAATTTCATTATTGGTGCTGGACGGTAAATCCCGCTGATCGTCTGGCTCTTGGTGACTGGTGTGGAAACCATTCAAATGGATCAGTCAGGCGTTTTCGGGAAAGGAAATATCAAACGGAACATCGGTATATAGGGGTTCCTAATGGGTGGCTGTTTGCAATGAAGGTGAAAAAATGAATTACAAGTGTCCCGGCAGTATGGATTGCAAGGAACCCTGTATCCATAAATTTTTTCATCAGAATTGTTTTTTCGCTCATGATCCTGTCATCAGACTCGCTTATCGTTTTCATTGTATTTGTAAGGGTGGTTGTGTGCCGATTCCCAAAGGCTGGGTTTTGACTGGAAAAAGGATTGTCAAAAAATGAAACAGCGTATTTGTCGGGAAAGCTTGCAGGAGGCTTGTTATCGTTCTCGTTTTTGTGTAGGCTCGGTCAGGCACGATGAGCTTCCCGATTGTTCAGAGTATTTCCTTTGCGGTCGGATTGATAAAAAGGTCAAGTGTATTGGGGTTCCCGATGGCTGGTTGTTTGTGCGGAAGGTTGGGGTTTTTATTGACTCAAAGGAACCTGCTTGATGAAATATCAATGCAAACGAAGCTTTGTCTGCAAAACGGATTGTCCCCATCTTTTTGCCCATTCGACTTGTTGGAAACATAGTGGCAATTTGAGAAAATTGGCTTTTACCATTTGTTCTCGGGGGGACTGTCTAAAGGTTCCTACTGGCTGGTTGTTGGTCCAGAAGGTGAAAAGATGAACAGAAAACTGATTTGCGATAAGGCGTTGGTCTGTAATAGTAAAATCTGTCTCCATCGAAAACCCCATTGTAGTTTTAAGGACTGTGCTATTACGTTTCGTTGTAATTGGGCAAATTACAATCCAGCAATTTGTCATCAATATCTTCTAAAACGGTTGTGGATTAAGGAGAAGGTTGAGGTAAAATGAGCCGACTCAGGGAAAACTTGTTCTGCACTGGCTCAAGGTGGTGCAACAAGGATGGATGGAAAAACTGCACTTGCCACGGTGAACAGGAATATTTCAATTTCACCTGTTTTCCTTATAATTTTGTTTGTTTTGAGGCGGGTAATCGAAAAGTGACCTGTTTGGAAAAACCCCGAAGTTGGCTTTATATTTACTGGAAGCACCTGATAAAATGAGTAAATGGATTTGCATTGGCGCTTCTAATTGTCGGGACAAGGGCGAGTGTATTCACCGCCATCCTCACGATAAAAATCCCAATGATTTTGAAACCTGTGAGGAATCCAGTTACTGCAATTATTTTGATACTGGGGGAACGGTGGTTTGCAAAAAATATCACAAAGGGTGGTTGTGGATTAAATGTAAAGTAGAGCTAAAATGAATAGATGGATTTGCATCAAGGCAAGGAAGTGTAAAAAATGCCCCGAATGCCCTCATTTAATTCCTCATCGAAAAAATCCCGACAAGAACTATATTGATTGTGATGAGCGGGTGGTTTGCTACGACGAGTATCATTCCTTTAGAGGTAAAACGCGATTCTGCATTGAAATTCCCTGTGGTTGGCTGTATATATCTGGTAAACCAAGTAAGGTGTAAGCCAAAATGAAGCAAACGGTGATTTGCAGCGGGATTTTAGGATGTGGTGATACTAAGTGTATTCATCACAAACTCCACCAAAAAAATTTCTTTTCCTTTATGAACTGTGATGAGTCTACTCGTTGCGTGGCGAATAAATTGGTGGTTTGTCGTGAACTGCCTTGGGGGTGGCTGTTGATCGAAAAGGTGAAAAAATGAATAAGCGGATTTGTCAGCAAAGTCATTGGTGTCTGTCTAAACTAAAACACCAATGTGAACATAAATTTCCCCACAACGAAGAATGGAACTGTGTGGAGAAGTTTTCGTGTGATTTTTTTCCCGAAAGAACGCTTTGCCTTAAAATTCCCATTGGCTGGCTGGTTATTTATCGGTTGAGACAAAAGAGGGGCAAACCAAAATGAAGCAAATGAACCTTGTGATAATTGACTACGACGATCCCAAAAAGGGCGTCGAGCTGGTGAGGTATGACGGGGAATTGGGGAAAATCAGGGAACATTTCGAGAACCTGACTGACACATTTCCCAAAGGTCAGCCAGCCAAAGCGACCCTGTTGACCCTGACCTATCTGGAGAACAATCAAGTGAAGGTGGATTTTCTGCATAAGAGTCTGCCAGCACCGCCTAAAGGATTTTCAGCGGTTAAATTAGGGGAAAAAGGCGAGGCGAAATTAAGGGTGGGCTTAAGGGAACGGCTGAAACGATTTTTGGTGAGATGGCTATAGGGGTCTATCTACGGAATTTCCTCAGTTGGGGTCATTGTCTTAGATAGGGGCTAAAAAATTTTCTGAATACCCTATAAAAATCGGGTAGAGCGGTGATCTACCCTATAGAGCACCAGAACAGGAGAGATGAGATGAAATACATTGTAATCTATCGAGACATGTTTGGCTCGGTGATGGTGGCGGATGTCTTCGGGTGGGAAAATGTGGACAACTACACCGAGAAACTGACCAAAGAGGGAGCCACCATTCTCAGTGTCAAGGGTGCCGAAAAAGGGCAAAATTTTTCCCTGAGTCCTCTGCAAAATTCGATTCCGCTGGTGATCTACCCTATACAGATAAGGAGAGGATGAAGATGCTACCCTATAACAGCACCAGCGAAGTTCAGGAAGCCCTCAAGACGGTAGCGGCAGGGATTGCCCACAACAAGAAGATTCAGGTTCGCTATATCGCTGAAGCCACTCCCTGCGCCAACACCAAGACGGGCGAGATTTACATCCCCGCCTTCAACCAGCTTTCAGTGGAAACCCTCAACAAGCTTCGCGCCTTTATCTACCACGAGGCGGGGCATATCCTTCTCAGCGAACCGCCCGACGGGATGGTTCCCAAAAAGGTGATTCCCGCGCTGGGGGCGATTCGCAATGCCCTTGAAGATTATCGGATGGAAAAGGTCATTGGCGACCAGCTTCCCGGCGCGGCGATGACCTTCCGCTGGCTGGCTGAGTTCTTCAACAAGGAAATCGGCAAGAAAATTTCCGACAGTGAAATCAAGGCTCCGTTGTGGGAAGCCTTGGTTGCCGCCAACTTCTCCTTGGACGGGATGCCGCTGGCTTGGACGATGACCCCCGAGGCGCAAAAGTATTACGACAAGATGCGCAATGCCTACGGCGAAATTCGCAACGCCAAGGACGCGGTTGATGCGTGGAAGCTCTCCAAGAAAATCTACCGCCTGCTGAAGGATATGCTTAAGGAAGAAAAGCAAAACCAGCAAAAGCAGGAAAAGCAACAGGGTCAAAAGGGCGGTCAGGGTGCTCAGGCGCAAGCCCAAGAGTCTGGCGAGGATGACGGCGACGAAGAGGAAAATCAGGAAGCTGGTTCGCAAAAGGGCGGGAAGGTTTCTAAAAAGCAGTCCAAGAAAAACTCCGAGAAGTCCAAGGAAAAGTCCGAGAAGGGCGACGAGAAATCCGAGAAGCAGAGTCAGGAAGACGATGGCGAGGGTGATGCCAAGGACAGCCAAGACGGCGACAACGAAGCTGGCGATAAAGAAAGTGATGCCGAAAACAAGGGCGGTTCTGGCGTAAGCGGTGACGATGACGACAGCGACCAAGAGGATGACGGCAAGGAGTCTGATGGTGATAGTGATGCCGACGGCGAGAAAGACGATGATGGCGATGATGAAAAAGATGGCGGCAAGGCTGACCAAGCCGCCGCTGATGAGCTTGATGACGCCGCCAAAGCCGAGGACAAGCAAGTCATTCTGCAAGAGGCGGTCAAAAAGGAAATCGAGTTGCTGGACGCCAAGGATTTGAAATACACGGCGGATGCCAGCAATGACCAGCACCTGACTCTCAAGTTTGGCGAAAGCGACAAGACCGAGTATCGTGAAACGGTTTCGAGCGTGGCTGGCGAGATTATGGGAATGAGCCGTTTTTTGGAGCAGGCTTTGCGGGCCTTGGCGCGGTGCCAGAAGAACCGCTTTCAGGAGCGCGGCAAGCTTGACCGCCGCCGTTTGGTTCAGGCGGCGACTTGCACCACCAAGCGGGTGTTCTACACCACCAAAAACGGCATTGAACTGGATGCCGTCGTAGTCATCGTGATTGATGAATCGGGTTCGATGTGTTACACCTACCAAGAGGTTCAGCGGCTGGCGATGGTGCTGGGCGAAGTGCTTCACAAGCTGGAAGTGCCGTTCGAGATTATCGGCACCACCACTCTTTACTCTGGCTGTGACCATCGGATTGCGCCGCTTAACGGCTTGACCCGCACCAATCCGATTGTGTTCCGCCACTACAAGAACTTCGAGGAGTCGTGGACGGCGATCAGCCCGCGCATTCTCCAGACTTCCCATCACCAGAACAACATTGACGGTGAGGCGCTGATGTATGCCGCCCGCCGCCTTGCCAGCCGTCCCGAAAGCCGCAAGTTGATTTTCAGCCTGAGCGATGGTCAACCCGAGGGCGGACAGGGCAACGACCACAAGCTGGGCCAAAACATTATTCGGGTTTGCGAGGTGCTCCGTAAGAACCGCATCGAGGTTTACGGGTTCGGCATTGACACCGATGACCCCAAGAAGTTTTATGGGAAGGAGTTCTTCCTGTATCTTGAAAGGGGCAAGATTGGCGAGGACTTCTTTCAGCGGTTTGCGGAAGTCCTGACCAAGGGCAAGATTTTGATTCAGCGTCCTCAAATGGCATAAAGGAAAAGAGAAAATGGAAACTTGTGAATATCGGAACCGCATCGCGCACCAGTTCGATCCGGCGAATGGTCACGACAAGATTTACATTGCCAGTGTCCGTAAGAGCAAAATTACTACGAGTAGTTTTGAGGTGGTTTGCCGCTGGGGTCGCCGTGGTTCCAAGGTTCTCGCTGATCAGGTGAAATACAACTGCCCGACTGTTGATGATACCCTTCGTTTCCGCAATGAGATTTTTGTGGGCAAACTCGCCAAGGGCTATGAGGAAGTGGAGAATAACCCGCATTATCACGGTACAGTCACTCGGGACAGCGTAAAGCAGTTTTTGGAAGATGAATATAGCGAGGTTCAAAACGAAGCTGCCACTCGATATAGCAAAGAGGTGGAAATCGTTTTGGAAAATAAACCCAAGCGGGGGCGTCGTCCCGGTGCAAAAATTTCTCGGCAACATTCCAAGCCGCTGGTGGAGTATCCCGAAGCTGTGGTCATCGTGGACAATAGCGGTATGGAGAATGTCCTGACTGAAGGCGTGGAATATCTGGTTGCCCGCCAGCCAGACAAAAACGGCTTCTTGAGTGTCCTTGATAAATTTGGTGTTGAAACCATCATTCACGAACAACGTTGCAAGGCGTAAAGATGCTCCAGCTTTCTATTAACGAACTCAATCAGCTCACCTATCGGGTTGCCGACGAGTGCTACAAGACTGCGTTTGGCGGTTATCGTCACCGCTGGTTTGCGATGGGTATTTGGGAAACAGCAATCGGTTGGCAAGTGCATTATATTTTCCCTCGGGCAACCTGTGGTGGTATCAGCTATGTGCGTAAAATTGTTGAGCGGGATTTGAGTTCTCGGGAAGTAGCCCTTAAAAGACGCAATGACCACTTCTATCGCAAACTGGGTAACCGTCTGCACAACTATCTGGATATTGAAAGTGACCAATACCAACGGGAGGTGCCAGAAACGCGGCGAGCTAACAAGGAAAAAATCCTTCGTCTAATTGGGATTCCGATTCCTCCCGAAGATCAGAAAGTCAAACCCTTCCCCGAAACCGTCAAGGTAATCAACAATGCGGGTTTTGAGGATCGAATTACCGAAGACGTGGAATATGTGGTGAAGGTTCCGCCTTTGCCGAATCCTAATGACGGTTTTTTAACGATTCTGGACAAATTCGGCAACGACTTGGTGATTCATCTGGATCGGGTCATCGCCCACACCAAATCGAATTTATGGGCTTGGAACAGGGAAATCCGTTCGGTTCAAATTATCAAATGGAACGGCTGATGTTTTTTGCCCGACTAAAACAAGGCGTCAAGTCCTTCGAGAATCTGGAGGCGGGACACATTTACACCGCTGAAATGGTTTCCTGCCACGGCGCGGTGGATCCCAGCCAGCTTGAAATCGTTGATGGCGAAGGCAGGGTTCGTCGGGTGCGTAACCTGATGGGCGAATTGGAATATATGAACGAGGTTTATGGAGTGGTGCTTAAAAAACCCGCGCCCGATTTTCCGTTCGAGATGGGGCAGGTGGTAATCATCACTGGCGGACAAGGAGAAGAATTAAAGCTGGCTCAGGATGGATTCATTCACCGTTCCCGCATTTGCTTTATGGATCCTTCCCTGTTTTGCGAAGGGATGCAGATTTGCATTTGGAACGTTGAAAAGAAGTATGGCAGTTGGACGGAACTGGCGGGAATTTCCGCTGATGGCGAGGTTGCCCTGAAATCCCGCAATGACCACTGGATTATCCCCCTTGGCTTCAAGTTTGCCGTTGCCAACAATGAAGTATTGGTGGAGCCGTGGGTTACCCTGACCAAGCCGCTGGAAGGCTTCGAGGTGGGCAAGTACTATATGGTGGTGGAGTCACAGAAAGACTATGAGGTAGTTCTGGACGGCAAAACCAGAATGGTGCTTCGGGACGGTTTCAAATGGGGGCTGTAAAAATTTTTCAACAAGGCTATAAAAAACGACTTTCACGGTGATCTTCCATTAGAGCACGAAAAACCAATAGGAGAGCAGAGAAAATGAGTCCCCAAGATGTAACCGACGCAGTGATAGACCTGATGGAAAAAAGCGGGGGGATGCTGATGGATGTGGCTTTCGATGATCCCCGTGTGGCCCCCTTCATCAAGGAGCTTAACGGTGCCACGCTTCGCACTGAACTTGTGGTAAAACATAAAATCGTGGTTGACCTTCGCCCCAAAGAGAAAAAGGTAACCATTTTTACCCAAGCCGCCGCAGAGGCGATGGCGCAGGGTGATCGTCCGCAGGAAGTGGGCAAGGCGGTCAGCGTGGTGCCGATTGACCCCTGCCACCACACCTTCACCCCGCCCCCGTTTGCCGACCAGTTCGAGAAAATCCTGCTTGACCCCAAGCCCCACAATATCTGGTGCTGGGGTCCGACTGGTTGCGGCAAGACGGCATTCATTCTGTGGCTGGGTGCCAAGCTCGGACGCAGGGTTTACCGCATCAACTGCCGCGAGGATATGGAATCCGACGCGGTGTTGGGCGACAAGACCCTAAGCTATCAGCAAGGCGCTGACGGTTCGGTCTGTTCGCTGATTCAGTTTCAAGAGGGTCAGGTGGTCAAGGCAATGCGGGAAGGGCTTAACGACAAGGGCGAGGAAACCGGCGCTCCCGGCATCCTCTATGTTGACGAAGCCGCCGCGATACCGCCCCAAGTAGGCATCCTCTTGAACCGCCTGTTGGAAAACGACAATCCGCGCCGCAACATCGTGCTTGACGCTGATGGCGGGCGGGAAATTGTTTCCCACAGCGGTTTCCGCGTAGTGTTCAGCGCCAATACCCAAGGGCGCGGGGCCAACACCGTTCAAGAAGCGGGCTACACCGCCCAATTGCAGGCGCAGGATGTCAGCTTGCTCAATCGGATGACCTGCTACTTCCGCTTCGGCTACCACAAGGCGGCGGAGAAGCGTATCCTCCAAGAGAAGCTCCGCAATGACCAGATGGTTGAGCGGGTGCTGAAGTTCCGTGACGCCATCCGTGATGCCATCAAGCAGGGTCGGCTGACCACCCCGTTCAGCACTCGGCATATCGTGGCAATCGGTGACCTCTACCGCGTCCTTGGCGACTTGGGCGAGGCGGTCTATCGGGCGGTCTTCGAGGCGGTTCTGCCCGATGAGCTTGCCAAATACAACGAGTTTGCCTATGCCCACCTCGGCACGGACTTGCTCAACAAGTTCCAAGACAGCAACTTCGACTATCTATAAAAGGAGAGAGATAATGAACCACGAATTCACCAACGAGGAAGCGAATCACTGGAAGAAACTGGTGGCGGCACTGCCCTTCGAGGGATTGAAGGAAGTCTTCAAGAAAATGGACGGGGAAAATTATGCCAAGGTCACTCAGGCTGATGAAAAGCAATTGCGCGACTACATCACCGCCTTTTGGCCCGAAGACTACAGTTTCACCCGTCCAATTTATGCCAAGATTAGGTCGGTTGCCAAGAAGCACGGTTGCTATGTGGAGAAAGACCCCTCGCTTCCGCTGGCTGACAATGTGCGGTCGGAAACCATTGTGGCGGCGATTGTGCAGAAGGTTCAGGACAACGCGGCAAAAGTCACCGCCCAGAACCTCGACCTTGGGGTTCTCACCAACCCGAAGAACTGGAAGCGCAACCACAAATACAAGTATAACGGTTTGTGGAATCGGAGCTATTCCTGTGTTTGCGGTCAACAGCGACTTAATGCAGAGTGTCTGGATGACGGCGAGAAGATTACCGAACTGAACGTCTATTCGGCACAGGCGTAAAAGGATTGGGTCAAGGAAAACGCGCAGATGGAAGACTATATGCGGCAGAGCGAAACCGCTTTTGCCGCCGAACACCGTTACGCCCCTTCCATTGTTGAAGGAATGCAGGCTGACGGATTGGTCGTTGCCCCGTTCTGAAATTTTCTCCACAGTCTCTCCTGAACCAGTCCCCCGAAACAACAGGTGGTCGTGCTCCCACCTAAAACTCGGGGGACTGGCTTTTTTATCTATAGATGGCTATGGAAAAACCCTGAATAAGGGATACAATAAGAATAAAGGTGGAATGAACCTATGCAGGTTGACCGTTATCTAATCTATGAGTTGAAGGACAAAACGGTTGAAGCCGAAGTGCCAAGGTATTTGGGTGGTTATAAGATTGCGGGGAAAATCACCAGAGTCTATCGGGATGTAGTGGGCGCAAAAATCGAACTGACGGTTTCAGGGATGCTGTATCGTTTAAGGGAACCCGGTAGCATTATCCGAACCGACGATGGGAATATCTGTTTTTTGTATGGAAAAGTAGGGTGCGAACAAGAGGATGATAACCGATTGTGGGAAGCGGTAAAGGAAGCGTCAGCCAGTGGGGGATTTATTGACCAAGTATTGCACGATGGGGAACCCGAACTGCTCAGGCGAATTGTCTTCAAAATTTTGCCGAACACCCTATAAAAAACGACTTTCACGGTGATCTACCACATAGAACACAGAAAATCAGAACAGGAGAGATGAAAATGGCTAAGGTCAAGAACGGAGTGGACGGTTTCGGAAGACGAAATCTGGGACAAATTCAACAAGCGGCAAGCGTTAGGGGTGGTGGAATGAAAAGCATGTTAATTCGTCTTGTTGAAAAAGTCGAACGAGTAAATGCCATCCAACACAGCGGTGGGAAAGTAAGGACTGAAGATTGGAGCGAACTCTACGGTCTGACCAATGAAGCTCGTGGTGTTCTTGCCAAAACCGAGAATCAAATCACGAGGGCTTGTTTTGTAAGTAGCCTGTTTACTCTCGCCGTTTCTAGCTCGTTTATTGGTCCCGATGGTCTTTCTCGTTGTTTTTCTTTCACTGGAATTTCTGATGAAAAGTGCGCCAAAGCCCTATTGAAACACATGGGTTGGGAAGACATTCCTTTTGAGGTGGTGAAATGACAGCACAAGAGCGTCATCCCGAATCGGTCATCAAGTGCGTTTGTGGCAAGGTTATGCGGTTCAAGAACTGGCACGAACACCGCGAAAAGTGTGGCCAGAAAGCCGCCCCAGTGATGGCCAAGGATATTGACATCTTGTTTATCGAGGAAGCCCAAACCCAAGGAGAAAACCGAGTGAACATCATTGAACAGGCAGTGCGGCATTACCTTGAAGATTTGTATTCGAGGAGCAAGATGCCACCCACGGTCAAGCAGTTTGAAGCCGAGGTTGCCGACATTACCGAAGAAGCTGAAAGGCTGGGTGGCTTTGAGCAATGGGAGGAACAGGAAAAACGGAGAGCCGCCTTTTACGAGGAGTATGAAAAACTTACCCCTGCCGAGCGCTCTTGCGCCTACCGTAATCTGGCCACTAGGGGAACTTTGAAGTGCTGACCCGCAGTTCAAAATCCAGAGCACCACAATTCTACGCTGTGGAGCTATGGTCTTTAAAAACGGTGATCTACCACATAGAACACAGAAAATCAGAACAGGAGAGATGAAAATGGCTAAGGTCAAGAACGGAGTGGACGGGCTGGAGCCAGTCGAGGTCAAGGCGCTTTCGATGGCGGTGGATGGCGAGGCAAGTGATGCCTCCGCCAATATTCCCGTCGGTGACCATCAGGTTGACTTCTTTGTCCACTTGAAGGGCGCGGTTCGCAAGGGCGCGGACTTCGAGGCTGAGGAAGTCCAGAAAGCCGAACCGTGGAAGCTGTTGGCGGTTGCCCTGAGCCACCTCAACGGGATCACGGTTGAGTCCATTACGCGGGAGGCGCTCACCGCTGACCCCGCCCTCATCGAGAATCTCAAAAAGGAAGCCAAGACGGCAATCGAGTCCATCAAATCGAAGACCAAGGGTATCCGCAAGGGGCAGGTGACTTCGTTGGGGCTGACCCTGACGGCGGTTACCCCTGTGCCGCAGGGTGCCAAGGTTCTGGTGCTGAAAAAGTAAAAACAGAGGAAAAGTTACCGATGGGTTACTCGCATTATTGGACTCTGCACTGCACCGAGGAACAGTTTGTCAAAGGGATGGCAAAAGCTACACCCGCTCTTAACGACATCTTGGAGCGGCACAAGAGCATCATCCAGTTCGAGTCCGACGATCCCAAGCCACCTGTGCTTACCTCCACTCAGATTCGCTTTAACGGAATTGGCGAAGAGGGTGGTCACGAAACCTTTATGGTCGCAATGAAGGAGCGAAGCGATTTCTGCAAGACCGCCCGCAAGCCCTATGACCTGCCCGTCTGCGAATGCCTGCTGGTGCTGCTGGCTTGTGTTCTCGACTTTGAGTTGTCCAGTGACGGTTTTTGGGTGAATGCTGATGAAACCAATCCGCCGCTTGATGGTTGCTGGGATGAAGCCTTGGACAGCGTGGAAGAGCGATATGGTTATAAGTTCAAGCGGAATATCGAGCGACACGAAAAAGGTGGTCACAAGTATGCCAAATACCAACTCGAACTGGTGAAGTGATGGCATTTAAATTTACATCAGGCTATGCCAAACGGGTTCTTGAATCCGTTGATGCGATGAGGGAGAATAATCCAGAAGACGCTCGGGGATGGCAAGATGGATTAACCGAGGACTTTTTGAAGTATATTGTGGAAACAGCAGACCCCCATCTGGCAAGAACAGCGAAAGCGATCTTGGAATCGGCGAACAAATTTCCAAACAATCACGATGTCCCTTGGCTCTCTTACGAAGAAATGAGATTCAATGTGTCGAGGTAAACATGTTTGACATTGGCCAAATCAAGAAGATGAACGAACGAGCGGCACTGGAAGCCCTGCAGAAAGAGCTTCAACCGTTCGTGGGTAGCGCCGCCCGAGATGTCAAATGCACCCAGCTCCCCAATTTTGGCAACTATCGTCCGAAGCACTGGAAGCTGGTGAATGTTCATTTCGTCAGCCGTCGCCTTCGGCGCAATCGTCCGTGGCTGAAGCTTTCACAGACCGAGAAAGAGTTCAAAACCTGTGTAAATAGTCAGCGCGGTTATGCCCTATTGGAAATGGGCGAAGATGACCTAACCGTGGGCGAGTTCCAGAAAATTTCCTGAATACCCTATAAAAAACGACACTTTCAGTGATCTACCCTATAGAAAGCAAGAAAAACCCAAATCAAGAACAGGAGAGATGAAAATGGCAGTTCTAGGTTACAACGTCTGGATGAACATCCACGACATCAGCCAGCCGACTCAGGTGGTCAAGGATCTGGTCGAGAAGCTGGGCCTCCCCAACCTCCTCAACGAGCCGACCGAGCGTAGGGCTTTTGGTCGGGCAATGCGTGACCAGAACCAGTTGGGTCAGGGTCGCCTTGCCCGTCAGATCAAGGAAAGCGATGACTCCGTGGTTTACGGCTTGGTTCACGAGGACAAGGACAAGGACAACGAGGAACTGGACTACACCCAGCGGGCGGTGGTCCGGTTCAACAAGAATGACAAGTCCGTGACCGTTCAGGGCGCGGAAGGCACCCAAGTGCAGGCAACTTTTGACCACTACCGCCAGAACGTGACGGGCGATGACATTCGCGCCTATGTGGTGGAAATGGTTTACCATCTGCGCGGGATTTCCAAGCGCCCCTCTGGCGGTATCTACTTCGTCGGCGTGGATGGCGAAAAGATTCTCCGCAATGTCAAGGAACTGGTTGCCGCCCTTGGTTTCGGCACGGTTTACCTCGAACGGGTCTATGACGGCGACGAAGAGCGCAAGAACGTTTGGGAAAATGCCGAGCAGGAAATCACCGGGATGGTAAAGGACGCCTTGGAACGGATTGGCAAGCTGGGTAAGAGCGGCAAGTGCCTCCAAAAGAATGTCGCCAAGGTGGACGCCCTGAAGGAGTATATGCAGGTTTACACCAACCTCCTTGGTGAGCAGGCGAAGGCGGAGAATCTGGTGCAGGTGTTCGCCGATGCCCAGAACACCATTGCCGACAAGATGAAGGAACTGGCGGAAGCCAAGGCGAAGGCGGAGCAGGAGCCCGACCCTCAGCCGATTGACGAACCCGCCAAGGCGTAATCAGGAAAAATCAACCCACCAACAGGAAAGGGACAGGTCGAATGAAGTAAAAGAGCAAGCTTAGACGATGTTTTGAGAAAATTATTTTGATTAGTTGAGAATGTCCAGCCCCCACCTAAACAGTCGGGGCTGGACGCTTTTTACCCCTTTTGGGCAAATCGAAAATAATTTCTGTTTTTCGTTTGAAGTGATAGCCGATCGAACAAAGATTAGAAGCAGAGACCAAGATTGGCGGCGAATTGCCGCCAAGGTGAATTTGGCAACCAGCCGAGAAGGGAGGCGATTAACAATGAGCAACCACGAAGAGGAAAATCCGTTTTCCAGCATCGTATTAAAGGCGATGAAGGACAGTAGCGTTGGGCTACCTGATGGCGGAGATACTCACTTCCATATCTGGAAGGACGACATAGGTGCCGGAGTTACGGCAACCACCCGGCTTCCCGGAGGGCTTGCCTTTCACGACAACTTGCGTGACTTCACAGATGGAGTGGGCTCATCTGGCACTCAGCTCGAAGCTCCACCGCTGTTCCAGCCCCCGCCGTTAGTATGAACACACAGCAGTAAGCCAAGGCACTCTTAGGATTATCGGGTGCCTTGGCTTTTTTATTGCCCAGAACAAGGTATAATATTCTGATATTCTCGTCCCGTAAACCATCTCAAAGGAGTTTTCACGAATGCAAAAAGAACGCCAACCAATGAAGTTTGCCGACCTCAAGCCGGATCCCAACAATGCCCGGATCCACGATGCCTTTAATATCGAGTCCATCAAGAATAGCCTGCTGAAGTTTGGGCAGTATCGTCCGTTTGTGCTCCAAAAATCCTCGAACAAAATCATTGTCGGCAACGGAATGTATGAAGCGATCAAGCAGTTGCAGGAGGAAGGTCGCTGGAAGGGTGGCGACGAGTTTGACTGCACGGTTCTTGAGGTGGATGATTCGACTGCCGCCTTGATTTCCGCCGTGGACAACCGAACGTCTGAATTAGGCGCTTGGAATGACCAGCTTCTTGCCAGCCTGTTGAGCGGTTTGGATTCCACGATTGATCCGGCGAACCTTGGCTTTGATGAAAAATTCGTGGTCAGGTTGCTGGAAGAGGTGAATACGCCCGAAAAAGACCGTTTTGCTGGTGACGAATTTGAAGATGAACCAGTGATAAAAAAGTCTTTGGACAGCGGAAAATTCATTCTGGCTTACAACAACAAGGATGAACGGGAAAAGCTGTGCGACTTCCTTGGGGTTCCGTTGGCTGGGAAGAAGATGGTTTTTAGGGCTGATGAAATTCCCTCATTGAAAAAGAAGAAGTGAATATTTTTTGGTGACAATTCCCTAAAGATAATAGAGCTTCTAGGTTTTACCCAAAGACTGTTGCCCCAGTCTTAAAATATTCAAAGCGGCATTCAGGTCTCGATCAATCGTCAAACCACAATGCGGACAAGAATGGATCCTTTCGCTCAAATCCTTATCCACAATTGTTTGACACCTGCTACACATTTTGGAGGTATTCCTTGGATTGACCTTGATCACTTTCCCACCAGCGTATTCTGCTTTGTAGGAACACTGTTTCCCAAGCATTTTTACGAGTAGCCAAGGTCTTGTTATATACCCAACGGCAAAGCTCAAGGGATTTTTTGAGTAAGGTTGTCTGAGCCTTGGTGGGATAGATTCTGAACCTGTGTGATATTTTTTTCATAAACTTAATATAGAGCGAGATGTATTCAATTACAAGCAATTCTTAAGCAAACAGGGAGCTTCTCTATGAACCGAACAGGCAAAATCAATCAGCGGGACTATAAGTTTTGGGTAGTCGTTGACAATAAAATCGAGTCAGGGTGGGAATATCAGGAAGATGCCAAAGACCAATTGGAGAATCTGCCTGCTGGAAAAAGAGGTAAGGTGTTAGGCAAGGTTGGGTTGAGCCGTTTGAGTTTGGATCCCGACAATGACAATCACTGGCACAAGGGATACATTGCCTCAGAATTACTGAAAGTTGCCAAAGACCTGACGGGTTTTGAGTTTCCCACCAAAGAAGCCTTAAACAAATATCTCGAAGAACATCCGGGTGCCAAAAAATCGTTGCATCGGGTTAATCCTGATGCCAAGCCGTTACATAAGCAGCGCAGAATGTTGATGTATAGAGGTCCAGTGAGAAAATTTCATTACGGGACAAAAGAACTTCTAAAGATTGCCAAAGACCTGATTGCCCGTTATCCTTCCAAGTATTTTTCCAATCCAACCGTCCGTAGCAAAGCCGAATCTTATGGCTTGATGGATGTGGAGAACGAAGATTTGACCGTAATGGGTTTGATCGCTAAGTTGGAAGAATGGCAGGAGGCGGAACATGGCGTGGATGCCTTTATCTATGACCAAGCCGCCAAAACCCTGATGAAACATGGACATCGAATGCCACCCGGAATTACCCGAAAGGCGTAATCCCAATGAAAATTTTAGCCCGCTTAAGGAATGCTCTGTGGTTGATTGGTCGGATCGGTTATCCAGTCACAGCGGCGATTGTAGAACTCATCAAAAAGGCTTATATCGAGCGTTATAATCAGGTGCTCAACAACCACAAATCCTCACCCGAAGAAAAAAAGAAAGCTCAAGACCAGATTAACTACTGGCAGGAATCCATCAAGAGCATCGAGGAAACGGGTGAATTTGATCGGATTGCCGAGAACCGGATCCACGATTTGCTCCGTAAACTGCCCCCGGGAGCTGCCGAAGTCGAGGACATCAGCCAAGATATTGCCTTAAAGATTCTGAATTTTTCCCCATCACAAATTGACGAGTTGGCGAACAAGGTAAAAGATTTGGCTGCGCTCAGAAAATACTTCAAGGCGCTGTCGTATCTCAGGGCAATCTATGAATGGCGCAAGATGGTTCATCACCAGCCATACGGGGAGGAACGCGAAAGGGTCGAGGATGGCAGGAAGGTTGTGCCGTGGGAGCACCCAGTTGAGCAAAAGGAATGGAGCGAGGAAAAAGAACAGGAAGTGCTGGAAAGTCTTAATCACTACGCCCATCAACGCCTGAATTCTGAACAGCGGGCTTTGTTTGATCGCTTGATGGAAATGGCGTCAAGCCTTCGGGAAGAGAAGATTTCGATTACCCAAGACGTAATTAAGCCATTAGTGCAAAAAATTCCACCCGCCAAGCGCAAGCAGACCATCAATCGTCTTTGGGTTGGACTGATCAAGGTGCGGAACGTCATCCTGAGTTTCTTTGAGCACGAGCTTGACTATGAGGTTCCCAAGAGAGTTAAGGACAAGATTGTGCCCGAAGCCCGCCGCGAGGATCTGGACAAGATTATGGTGATGGCGACCCTTAAAGATGCGGGTGCAGGGTTAAGCGACAGCCAATTGTATGGACGAATCAAGCGTCAACTCGAAAAAGCAATACGGGAAATTAAACAGCGATTCCCGAATGCCGATCTGCACTATGTCAATCGAGAGGTCAAGGGCAAGGTAAATGACCACGAGGTTTGGTTCTTCTACAAGGTGCTCCACGCTTCCAATGGCGAGACTGCTGGTTTCCCCGTAATTATTATTGACCGCTACAAGGTTTTTGACCAGTTGGGTGGCGGATCAATTGCCGACAACCTAGAGAAAATAATGGTTAAGGAAAAGATGGCTTCGATTACCGACGACCTTGCCACCATCGAATATCGTCGCAAAGTGGCTCAGTGGATCCTTGCCGACCACCAAAGGGAACTACGGATTATTGACGAAGCCGAAGTGAAAGCAAGTCCATTTAGATCAATGTTGGATTATAAAGTGGTAACTCGTGGTTCTCTTCAACAGCTTAAGCAATGGGCTGCCAAGAAGGGTTTGGAGTGGAAAAGCAAGCCGCAAGAGCTGTTCAAAGGATATTGGGTGGACAAGAAAAATGGTGATGCTTATCTAATCACCTGAAAAATTCCCTTCTCTCTGGCGTATAATATTGTTTTTGTGTATCTTTGAGTAAGACCCAAAGAGTTAACACTGATGGATGAATTACGCCAAATTTTCGAGCGACGCCAGAAGGAACTCTTGCGCCTACAGGGTGAAAATGCCCTGCTGAAAAGGCAGATCCACACCAACGAACAAGAAATGGCAAAGCTGGCTACCGACCTTAAAGTGGGACAAGAGGCGTTACAGCTCTTGGAAGACATCGCCAATACCCGAAGAGCCGGGATGAAATCCAAAATCGAATCAGTCTTGGGCGAGGCGGTCAGGGCAATCTATGGACCCAGATATGGAGTCGAGCTGGAATACAACGTCAAGAACAACCGTTCCCATTTGGATATTTTCGTGACCAAACAACTGGAAAACGGGGTAGTCAGGCGAACGATTGACGGGATCGGGGGTGGAGTGGCTGACACCATTTCGATTCCCTTAAGGCTTTTGGTGATACTGGGGGCGAATACGGATCGGGTTTGTTTTATTGATGAGGGCTGGAAACATGTTAATCCAGAACGAGTTGAAGCGATTTCCCGATTCGTCAAGGAGGTTTGTGAGCGTCTGAAAATCCAGATTATCCTTGTGTCCCATCATACCGGAATGCAACAAAATGCCGATAAGATTTTCCATTTCAGAGATGACGGGAAGCAAGCGATTTTGATCAAGTGAGCTATAATTTTGCCTGCTTTGGGTGATCAATAGGGCGAACAACTTGAACAGATATAAAGGAAATAACCAATGGCAAAGAAGACCGACGAAAAGACCGAAACGAGCGTCCTTCAGAACGAATGCTATGGGGAAACGGTGGACTATGCGGGCTTGGAGATTTTTCTGAAGGACGCCTTGGCTTTAGATAGCTTGGCGGAACAGCACGGATGGCAAAGATTCGCCACATCAATCTGGGGCGCGGCGGGAATCGGTAAATGTGTGTCAGGCGATGCGTTGATTAGAACCAATCGTGGTGTTATTGAAATCCGCGAATTATTCGATGGTGACCCGCAAGAGGGATGGTTGAAGGCACCCGACGGATTGACGGTTGAAACCCCAGATGGACTGATGCCGGTTGCAAAACTTTATTATTCCGGTGTCAAAAAGTCAATCAAGATGATTACGGATTTTGGACGCACACTGACTGGCAGCACCGAACACCCGGTTGTGGTTTTGACGGCTGACGGATTTCACTTGGTAAAAATGTCCGATCTGAAAATCGGAGATACTGTGGTATTGAGCAACAAACCCGCCAACATCTCGCAGGAAAACCTGTTACCGTCACTTGACTCCATTCCGGCTTATTACAATGTGTATCGAGACTTTCAGGTTCCACAAAAAATGTCTCAGGATCTGGCTTATATTTTGGGTTGTTTGATTGGCGAGGGAAACACGAAAGACAATAGCGCAATTTCCCTCACTCAAAGCAAAGACAAGCCGCTGATTAAAAACTTTCTTGGAAAATTCAAGCAGCTTTTTGGACTGGATTTCATCCCTACCCCCGACAAACGAACCTTGGACACAGTTACTTATCGGTGTTCACGGGTGTTGTTGGTAAATTGGTTTCGCTCGATTGGGCTTGATTCGTCGTACTCTTGTGAGAAAACAATTCCTTGGAGCGTTTTAAGGTCATCCCCTGAAAATCAACTTGCTTTTGTAGCCGCTCTTTACGAGGCAGAGGGCCACAGAAATTCTGGAGGCATTGGTGTCTCATCGGCTTCCAAAAGATTGCTTGAGCAGATTTCCCACTTGTTGCTTCAATGGAATATTCAAACGACTATGAGGGAAAGAGTTATCAATGGAACAAATTACTACGAATTGACTTGTTTTAGCTATGATGCAATTGATCTTCAAAAATTAATCGGGTTTTCGCGGATCAAGGATCTTTCAAGTTGGGTTAATAAAAAGAAGAATCCCAACAAAGGATTGATTCCGACTGATAAAGCTGAGTGGTCGTTTTCCGACACGCTGACTCGCCTTATCGGCTTGAGGTTTGAAAGGATTGTATCACTGGCAGATAATGGTGAAATACCCCTTTATGATGTGTGTATGGACACCCCCACGCACCAATTTGTGGTTAACGGGTTTATCTGTCATAATACTTCCGTGGTCAAACAACTTGCAAAAAATCCCATTGAGTGGAACGGCGAACAGTATCCCGGTTACGCCATTCACGATGTCCCCCTTGCCCAATTTGAGGAGATGGGCGACCTTCACGGACTTCCCTGCAAGCACGTTCTGATGCGCAACAACGGGAGCCGGCAGTGGGTTCCCATCGAAGTGATGGCGGATTATGTCAAACTTGAATGGCGACCTGATGTGACCGAGCCAATTCGCACGATGTATGCCCCGCCCGATTGGGTTCCCGTCAAGCCCGGTCCCTCAATTTTGATTTTTGATGACTGGACCCGCGCTTCGTTGCGGATCATCAAGGGCGTGATGCAGTTGATCCAGAATTACGGAATGATTTCTTGGAGACTTCCGCCGGGGTGCCATATCGTGCTGACCAGCAATCCCGACGAACAAGACTATCTGGTGACCTCCATTGACGATGCCATTCGCACCCGCTTGCGTTCAGTGACGCTGGGCTGGAAGTCGGAAACCTCGGCAAAGACTTGGGCAATGTGGGCTGACCGCAACGATGTGGACGGTCGGATCATCAGCTTTGTCCTGCGCTATCCTGAGATGGCGATTGGGCCTGCCCGGACCAACCCCCGCACGATTGCCGAATTTGGCCGCGCCTTGGGTTACATTGGCGGCATTGAAGAGGGAACTGACCGTCGGATCAGAGCAAGCCAGCAAGCCAAGGCGTTTTTGGACAATGACACCATTTCGACCCTGTTCACCTTCCTGAGCCGTGAAATCGAGGACATTATCGAGCCCGAACAGATTCTCACGGGTGCCAAGGAAGCGATTAACCACACCAAGGATTTGATGTGTCAGGGCAAGACCAAGCGCAAGGAGCCCCGAATTGACATCGTGAGCATCATTTTGGAGCGGTTGATGGCGTATTGCCTTAACCCCGCCCATCCCGTGACCGAACAGCGGATTAAGAACTTCCAAGAATACATCCTGACCGAGGGTATTCCCGAAGACCTGCGCCATTCGATTATGCGACGGATGGCGACCTACAAGGATGGCACCAATCAGGGTCAGCAATGGCTGATTGGCAACGAACAGTTGGTCAAAGAGATCATCAAGGTAACTAAGTGAGAAGTAGCCTTAATCTGTGTAGCGATGACCACGAAGAGGTTTGCTACTCGGGAACCACCTGTCCAGTTTGCGAGTTAAAAAAGGAACTGGACGGAGAGATAGCCGACCTACAGGCGAAGTTTGACCAAACCGAGAAGGATTACGAAGGCGAATTGGCTTCCCGGGATGCTGAAGTTACCGAAGCCGAAAACAAGGCAAGCGAACTACAAGCCCAAAATGACGAATTGGAAAAGGAAAACGCCAGCCTGAAGTCGGCAATTATGAAACTCGAAAACTCCCTTATTGAACACGCCTGAAAAGGAGATAAAAGTGCCTAAAGTTGGCGAACGAGTAACAGCAGTCTTTGGCACCAGCGAACAGGACGAAGATACGGTCGAGGTGTTTGGTTCTGGGGTTTATGAGGGCGATTCTATTCCCACCGAAGCTGTTGGGTTTCTTGCCGAAGCTGCCCAACAAATGAAGCATAAAAACCCTCGAATCAGACTGGATAATGGAAAAGTGGTCTATGGCTGTGAATGCTGGTGGGGATCAGAAAAGAGTGTTGAGAAAAACCTCAAAGGCAAGAAAATCGTGATGGTTGATATTAACGAGGCGAGGAAGAAATACCTAGAGGACACCAAGAGGAAGTAAACAATGTTGGTTCACTATGTTGAGTTCTTCTATCCCGGGATCATCGTTTCCGAGACCTCCACCCAAAAGATTGAAAACCGTCAGAAAATCATTAACGCTCCCCGAAATGCCTATGCTTATCGCTTTTTTGACCGTGAAGAAATAATGCAGGATGGTGAATTGCTGCAAGGAAAACCCAAGGACTATAGCGGAACCTTTTATTTGGGCGGAAAAATCAAGACCAAGGAACAAATCTTGCAGGAAGAGCCCACCTCTATTCTTGCCAGCAATATGAGATGCAACAAAATCGAACGGGTAGTGATTACCAAGTGGGGACAGGCGATGACACTCCACCCAGAAGACAAGGCGCTGTGATGACCAAGAAAATTTACGAATTGACCATCTACCTGTTGTCCTTTGGTATTGGGTTTGCCTTTGGGTGGTTTGTGCTGCACCTTCTGCTGAGATTGTTTTGAGCTTTTAATGCAGACCGTAAGGCACCGAAATTATCTGCTTAATGTCGAACCCGGTCATTATATTGACGACTTGGTGCTTTCTGGTCAACCTCACGAACCCCATATTGCCAAGTGGATTTACAAATATGCCAAACCCAATTCTACCGCCATAGACATTGGGGCTAACTTTGGTTACTTTAGCGTTCCCTTGGGGTTGGCTTGTGGATATGTGATCTGTATTGAACCGATGGAAATTTGTAACCGAATCTCGCAGAATTTACGCATCAATCGAGTTAACGGAGTAGTGCTTCGTTGTGCAGTTGGCAATAGTTTTTACCCGTCAGTGCCCCTTCGTTTTCAACATAACTACGGCAAAAATGAAGATCGGATTGAGAATATAATGGATATTTACCCTCTTGACGAACTACTAAAACCCCTGAACGAATTACTCAAAAATAATCCATTATCCATCATCAAGTTGGATACCGATGGCGGCGAATATCAAGTTCTTCGAGGGATGCAGGAAACCCTGTTGCGCGACCACCCCACTGTCATTCAGGAATTCGCAATGAAGGAATACCCTTTCGCTGATGGCAAATGGACTTGGACAAAAGCCGACAACCTCCCCAACTGGAAAAAGACCTTTGAGCTGTATCAAAGCTGGGGTTATCAGGCGGTCGAACAATCACTGGGGTCGGAAAAGCTGGTCCAGAATGGCGATGAGTTGGTCGAGTTGGGTCGAAGGGTTGAGGGAGAGTTGTCCAGCATTGACGTATTGTTCAGGTGCGAGTAAAAGATTTTTTCCTGAATACCCTATAAAAACCGACCTTTTGGGTGATCTACCATATAGAAACCCAAATAGGAGAGAGAAAAGATGAAAAAGTCCAAGGGTCCAGTTTTCAAGTTTGCCCGAGTGAATCGGGTGGTGCATTGTTTTTTGCCAGTCAAAAGCCCCCACTGGTCAATCACTGCTTTGTGTGGAAAGGCGGATCGTTGGAATACCGTATTACTATATGATGCTCCGCCCGCCAAGACCAAGCGGTGTCCCGAGTGTGAAGCCTTGTGGAAGAAGTTGACCCTGACCAAGGTATACGAAGAGAGCGTTGATTCTGCAAACAAGGCATACAAGAAGCTGCTGGACAAAGAAGCCAAGAAGGTTGAGAAACCCCACTGTGCGGCATATCCAGCAATGGGCTTGAAAATCACCGAAAAGCCCACTAAGTCAAACAAGAACGAGGTTTCTCAGACAGACCTTGATAAGTATGGCATTCAGAAGGATGATGTATGGGAATCCATTCACTCGATCAGATTCAAGGTGTTGCGACCCACTTTTTCCGACCAATTCTTGGATTGCGCAATTGTTCAAGATATGGGTGAACCGAATAAAGGGTGGGTAAAGAAGACTTTCACTTGGTTCTCCAAACTGATTGAGCGTGACGGGAAGAAGGTCGAGGAACTCAAGAATCCTGTCGAGACTAAGCAACCCAAAAAGTCTACCTATACCGTCCAAGTTGGTGATGTGTGGGAGTGCAAGAAAGAACCTAAAACCCGAATCAAGACTCTGGCGGTTGATGGTGGTGCGTGGTTTGTTAAGCTTTACAAATCCAACGGTAGCACAAGTCATATCACAATGACCGAAGCAGACCTGACCCGTGATGCAGTTCTGGTTGAGCGTGACGGCAAACCAATCAGCCAGAAGCGTCCGCAACCTAATCGTGGAATGGACTTGGCTAATTATGGAGTTCGTCAGGGAGATCGCTGGCAGGATGCTGATGGACATGTCTTGACTGTTGTTGATCTTCGAAAGGATACTCGTGGAGTGATTGTTGGGATTGAAGTGATGTATGACTTTCCAAACGGAGGCTTGCAGATTTTGACCGAGGTTTATCCGACTCGGTTTCACTATCTCATCGAACGCGACGGCATTGATATGACGAAGGTGAAGTGATGAACATCATTGAACAGGCAGTGCGGCATTACCTTGAGGATTTGTATTCAAGAGCCAAGATGCCACCCTCGGTTGAGCAGTTTGAAGCCGAGGTTGCCGACATTACCGAAGAAGCGGAAAGACTGGGTGGTTTTGAGCAATGGATTGAACAGGAAAAACGGCTGGACACCTTTTATGAGGAATATGAAAAACTCACTCCCGCCGAGCGTTCTTGTGCCTATCATAATTTGGCTACGAAAGGAAGACTGAAGTGACCGATCCATATGACCACTTGATTTAAGTCACAATGGAGGCAAAGTGATGTTGGAAGTCCTAATATCCGCCCTGATTGCCGTGGAATCTGGCGGCAACCCGAATGCGATTGGCGACCACGGAAAAGCCTTGGGCGTCCTGCAAATCCATTCGGAAGTCGTAATGGATGTCAACCAATTCTTTCACACCAACTACACCCATCACGACATGTTGGATCCGGTCAAAGCCAAGGATGTCGCTGAAAAGTATCTGCTGTATTGGGGCGCTCACTATTATAAGGTGACGGGTAAAAAGCCGACCTTGGAAGTGCTGGCGCGTTGCTGGAATGGCGGACCAAATGGTTGGAAGAAAGAATCAACTCAAGCATACTGGAAAAAGGTAGAAAGGGCACTATGATGAAGAAAGGTGAATACTACTGGGTTCGGATTGGTGATGCCGATACTTACCACAAGTTTGACGGCTTGAATGATTTGGGTTTTTACCTCGCTGAACATTCCATTGACCCCGAAAAGCTGACGAGATGTCGGGCTGGTATTGCTGACCCACAGCCGGATTTTTGTTGACCAGACAATGCTATTCAAGAGAAGCAAGTTTCTTTCCTTGGATGGGCATAAGACCGCTAAGGAATGGCTGGAACGGCGGATCGAGCCGGTTGATCCCCGGGAACTACGGGAAGCATCCGTGGCGAAGTATGACCGGCTACGGAAATTTGTTGACTAGCATTGGATTGTTTGGCAGGCGCTGGAGATGTGGAGAATGGAACCCTCAAACCTAACCAAGGAGAAAGCACAGTGAAGAAAACTCGTTTGATGCCATCGTGAAGGAAACTGGTGATTGGCGACCAGTAGCGGATCAGGTGATGAGCTTAATCATCCAGTCTGTTCGAGATTACAGCAGATGAAAAAGGACGAGTGAAGTGAATCTAAAATTCAAGATGGTCCCCCCAGAGGAATTTAGGGATGAAGGTTGTTTGTCTAGGTTGGATTTCCCCTTTGCAACCGTCAAAGCAATCTTGAGTAAACCTTATTGTAATGGCGATGATAATTACCCCGATGACCCCGACAAGACCGATGTGTGTTGGTGTGTCAAATCGTCCGAAGGTTATATTTTGACGGTTTGGAACTATAAGAACGGACCTGTCTATTGCGGCTCAGAATATACCTTGGAGAAGATAAACCACTTCTCGGTCTGGTATAATAGCAAGGAATTTTTTGAGGCGATCAAGGCGCTGATGGCACAGTATCGTCAGGGCTGGTTGGGAGTTTACGACCGAACAGAAGGAAACCCCTGAGTGGATCCCAAGAAACATCCCCTTAAAGATTTGCCCCGAGGAACCAAGATTACCTACGAGAACCATTATGAGGTGAAGTTCGAGGTTCTGGAGGGAGTTTTTTTGGAGCCAATCGTAGCAGACAATGGTTACTGGGCGAAGATTCTGAACGGCAACGGCAAACTGGAAATAATCAGGGCTGAACATATTTACCAGAAGGAGTAAGGACAGATGGACATATTCGAGGGACTTATTATCGTTGGTGGCTTGGTGGCGTTTGTCTTGTGGTTGGTTTACTATTATCGCAAGGAAAAAAGGGAAATTGACCAATTAGACCCAGACCTCGAAAAGCTGGTGGAGAATATCCGCAACAAGGAAGCCCAACGAACGGAAAATACCACCATCGAGATTGAGGTGTGCGATGAAAAGGGAGCTTTACTGACCAAGGAAACCCTGAATGCCTGTGATGACTTTGAGGTATATGAAGACGAAGGAAGGCTAAAGGTGGGCGTGGGGAAGAAAGTAAGCAGGGATTGGCAATTTGAACTGGTGGTGCCGAAGGACTTTAAGGGGATCATTACGGTGAACCAGACTTATAAGGAGCCACTAAAGGCTAAGAAGGCCACCAATGAGGCAGGTTAACAGGACAAGCCTTATCTTCATTGGTGACACCCACGCCAAGTTCAAACACCTAAAGATTATTTGCGACCAGTTCTTCCCCCTTCCCTGCATTCAACTGGGGGATATGGGAATGGGTTTTAATTTTGATCACGAGTTCCCAAAATGTCCTAACCTATTCTGGACACGCGGAAACCACGACAAAGCAACCACTTGTAGGAAAACCAAGGGCTATCTGGGCGATTTTGGTTACTTGGAGTTTGATGATCTGTTTTATGTGGGTGGCGCTTACTCGATTGATCAGGCACGACGCATCGAAGGAAAGAGCTGGTGGCGCGACGAGGAGCTGACCGAACAGCAGGCTGACGAATGTATCGAGCTGTATCAGAAAACCAAACCCCAAGTTGTCTGCTCACACGATGCCCCGTTGTTTCTATATGGACAACTGGGGGTGATGTTTCCTGATGGCAGCCGAACGAACCGATTGCTGTCGAGATTGTTTGAATTGCACAAGCCCGAGCTATGGGTTTTCGCGCATCACCACAAGAGCTTCAAGACAAGCGTAGAAGGGGTGCTGTTTGTGGGCCTGAACGAATTGGAAGTGTTCAGGTTCTCGCCCGCAAAGTAAAAATTCCTTGATGTTTCCCTTTAATAGACGGCATAACACAAGGGAAATGTTGAAATGCGGTGCCGAAGAGGTCAACCCACCAGTCGCTCCGAGGAAAAAGCCGATAAACCCCAGCTTCGGATGACCACCCGACCCCGCGTAGTCAGAAAACTGCTCACCGAACCCGGATCCCTGAACAAATGGAAGTGGCTTTACGACTCGGGCGAGGTAAAATACACCGACAAACGCGAACCAGACTACCGACGAGAGTTTAAGGTCCGCAAACACTTCCGAAAGAAGCCGGTTTGGCACCGACCGGGCTTTGGAACCAAGGAACGACTGAAGAAACTGGATAAAAGGGAGTCGCTACAGCTCCCGATGACCGATGACACCGATAGCGATGCCGAAAAGATAAGGGAACTTATGGAACAGCCGAACGGGATCGTCAATGGATCCGTAAAAATCGCAAGAATTCTCGTCAGAATTGCGATGGCTCTGGCGACGCTGCCATCGGGACGAGGATCAGAGGGATCACGGACCCAAAAGATCCGCAAGAAGAGCTGGCTTCAGGGGATTTTTGATGCCGAGCCGTCTGGTGCGCTGGCGTATGGAAGGAAGAAACCCAAGAAGGAACCGAAGAACAGAAAATCATTCGAATTCCCGTCAGAAGAAGCACTTAGAGAGTATCTGCATATCCATCCAAGGGCGGACAAGAGCATCCATTGGGTTAGAACTCCAACTTTTTCACATCCTTCTACTCAAAAACCAAGCACGGGGATCCACACGCCGAGTGAGCCACCACATAGCGCGCTTACGCAGCCGAGTAAGCCCTCGTCAGATACCCCTGAGGCTAAAAAAATTCAAGATCCTTCTACCCAGAAACCTGTGCCCCGGTTGGATCCGGGTAAGCAGGGCACACAACTCTTTGGAACTCACCATATTTATGACGCAAAACACCAATTAGGCGACAAAGAGGACCATTACCGAGCGATGATGGACGACAGATCGCCCAGTAATCCGTGGCAGGTGAAGGACCGGACCGCCATCAAAGAATACCTGACTCAAAAACTAGGTCGGAAACCCAAATACGAAGACACAGAGAAAGAGATTTTTCAGCGGAGGAAGGCGGGAGAGATAATTTCCTACGCCTTTTGGAGCACCACCAAGCATACCGACGACCCAACTTTTAGTCTTGATATGCTTACTGACAAGAAAGGGGTGCCACAAGGGCTGGTGACGAACTATGTGAACGAAGATAACAACCTTGAAATCGGGGCGCTGGCTTCATCTGGGCAGGTAAGAGGTATGGGAACCTATCTGCTCGCCAAAACCATCAGGGAAAAGCTGAAAAAGGGGCAAAAACTATGGCTTTCCGCCGTGGATACCGCCAAACCCTTCTATAAAAAGATTGGAATGAAACCAGTTGACCCGTTAGGACCGTTCTTTTATTTCGATTACGATGACGCCAAGCAATTTTCGGATCGAGTTTTTGAGGAACTTGGGCAATGAATGCTGCCAAAGAGCTGTTAAGGGTTGCCAAGGAGCTGTATTCTTTGGCTGAACGGAGAGAAACTCCATCTGAACGGCGCAAATGGATCCTCGAAATTGTCAAGCACGAACCAGCAGGCGGTCTGGCATACGGGGGTAAATCCAAGAAGTCCAAAAAGCGCAGATCGTTTGAGTTTCCATCCAAGGAAGCACTGAAGGAATATCTCCACGAACACCCCGATGCTAACAGGTCACTTCACTGGGTGCGTCGGTCTCCCGGATCTTATCCGAGAACACGCAAAGAACTTACTATACCCCAACAAAAGAAAAATTTAACACCCGAAAAGCACGAGATTGACCACGCCAAGGTCGAGAAACGGTTCGGAATTCACCAACGCTGGACTGACGACAAACCTTTAAGTGATTCTGAATGGAAAAAACTATACAAACAGATTACCTCTCACGCCCCGAAAAACCCTTGGAGCGATGAACCGTGGTATGTCGAGGAAGCGTTGCAGGCAAAACTTGGACGCGAACCCACCAGTGAAGAGACGGAAATCGAAACCAGAAGAAGAATGGCAGGCGGGGGAATCTTCTCGTATGGACTGAAAAAGGCTGCCACGTTTCCTTGGTCAGTGAATAACGAAGAGGATACACACCTAATAGTAGTAGGCAGTAAAACGATGCCGCAGGGTCTGGCTTATTCCTATCGCAATCGAAAAGGTGAACTGGAACTGGATGCCTTGGCAACGAGTGGACAAGTAAAAGGAATGGGAACCTATTTAATCGCCAAGACCATCAAAGAGAAGTTACGCGATGGACAAACCTTTAAATTATCTGCCGTGGAAACTGCCGATGGGTTTTATGAGAAGATTGGGATGATTCAAGGCAAGGAAAACCAACACGGCGGACACGATTGGCGGATGCCCTATAACCAAGCAATGAAGTTTTCCAACGATGTTTTGACCACTTTGTCGGAATCGTGAAAGGTGCGACTGGCACTGAAGGTATTCAAAGTCCGATAGGGATTAAGGGTCCGACTGGCACCAATGGTATTTTAGGAGGTATTCAGAGCACCAAAGGCACGAAGGGCACCAATGGATTGTTCAAGCTGTATTGGAAATTGTGTAGAGCAACCGGATCGCCTTTCGGTTGATGTCGGATCCTTGGCTCCCTGTGGTGGGGGATCTGCTATTGGCTCCAAATTAATAACTCTTTGGCGACTTTCTGGATGTCCGAATGCCACTTGGAATTCCTTACCCAATGCGGCAAACTTGGGATCCTTTCCCGCCAATATCGCCATTCAACACAAAGCCTCCACTAATTGCTGGATTTTGGCGGTCACTTCCCGAACCGACGAAGTGACGGTGTGGTATGGGTGTAAACAAGGCAGCTCACCTGCTGGACTGTATGAAGCAAGGTCGCAATCGGGCTGGTGCGCCGACGGAACGAATGCCAAGGTATCGAGTTTGACGGTTTACGAAGGAGCACCGCCCGTTGAACATAATTTCAAGGGTAACTTCAGGAAAACCAAGGAATGCGCCACCAAATTATTCTGCCGCCCCTGTAGGTTGGATCCGTTTTTCAGGCAGGCGGTCAATGGCGGTGACTTCGATTGTCCCGCCAAGATTACCCAACTTGACTTTGATCCCAAACATTACCCACCCCTTTTGGAACAGGCAGCCAATTTGCTAAAGGCGGCAGGCAGACTGGTGGTGCGGAGATTTATCGAACAACGGGCAATTGGAGTGGATGATGCGACCTTTAAGCAGAGATACAATATCTGTGGAGGAACCAAGGATACCCCGAAGTGTGAATTCTTTGATGTCAATCCCAATAGATGCCGAAAGTGTGGGTGCGTCAGGGGATTTAAGATACTGTTGCTCACCGAACGATGCCCGATTGACAAATGGTGATGGTTATAGTATAATAAGCGTATGATTTGCTTTTTGGACCAATTCAACAAGCACGACCACGATGGCGACGAGATGCCGAATTTTTGCCTGATGTGGTCGGAATCTGGCAATCTCCATGTCGTTCCTTTGCGACCCAATGAGGATGATGATCCGAGCGGCTGTCCTTTGGTGATAGACGAAGAACAAGAGCCGTTTATTTTGGACAAGTCGGGTTATGTGCAGGACGAAACCAACCCGCCCCTGATTGGTGAGCTGGCCTTGGGCTGTTTTGGCGATGAAAATGGGACGATGGTGGTTGAGAGCGCCGTGACCGTAAACCTGCCAGTGACCATTTCTGGGGGAGGAATCAACCAAATTCTTAATCCCGACGGCGAACTGAATGTGGATTTGGTCGAGGAATACGCCGAACTGCTGTATGACCTGATGGAAATCACTGCCGCCGCTACCCCTGATGATCCTCCTGAAAAGTGAAGATTTTCTGTCGAGAATGCTATAAAAAACGGGCTGGGCGGTGATCTACCCTATAGAGCAGAAAAATCCAAGACAGGAGAGATAAAATGGATAAGATGCAAAAACTCCACAGGAATTTCAAGAAAGTAAGGGAAAAAATCGAAGCCGAGGTCTGCGAAGACTTTGATAAACAGTTCGGTCTCTATGATGACAAGATGGTTAAAAAAGAGGTTGACCATCGGCTTTATGAACTAATCAAGCGAGTAAAGCTAGGAGAGAGATGAGATGAAAGAGTTCTACGAGTATCTCAAAGAGGAAATCGAAGCCAAGGCTCGCAAGGACTTTGATAAGCATTTCTATGACTATGACGAACTCAAGGTCAAGAAAGAGGTTGACCGTCGGCTTCACCATCTAGCCAAGAAACTGGCGGCATTGGCGATGGAGGAATAATGAAGCTGTTTGGCGATGATTGTCTGCCCCTGAAGCTAAGGGGTGTCAAGGTGGGCGACCAAATCGTGGTGCGCCTGAAGGGAGTGGCGATCAAGGTGGTCTATCGTGGCTATAACCCCAACGACCAATTACCGGTGAAATTTAAATTCAAAAGGAAGAACTACGGAACCAAGCTAGAAAGAGTGATGTAAAATGCGACACGAAGCCAAATACATCGTCTTTGATGACGGAACCTATGTGGTGCCAGTAATCTTCTCCGACTTTGAGGAACACTCGGAGATGAAACGAAGATACCCCTCGAATTACAAGATTTTAGGCGCAGGGTTTATCAGCGTGGGCAAGTTTGGTCTTTCCTGCTATGGCGAATCGGTTACCCTGAACGTCAAGTCACGCGGCAAGGAAGACGAAGCGATTTTCCTCAATATGTTTGGACACGAAGAGGTGTGGAGTTGAGCAGGAAAACGAGCTTTACCGTTAAGTGGCTGGCGACCAATTTTCTGTTTGGGGGATGTGTAATTTATGGCACTTTTGCGCCCAGCCGACTGTTCATTGGGCTTGCCGTGGTTGCGACCTTGTATTATCTGGTTACCTGCCTGCTGACGTTGCTTCCCGCTGTCCGCGAAATAGTGATACCCAAAAACCCGCCAATAACCAGAACGAGAATGGTGGCTGACTTCCTGTTTGATGCGGGGATGCTGACTTTCCTGTGCGTGTATGCGGGGTGGTATCTGTGGTTGCCCTACCTGATTGCCAGCGCCATTTCGGTTTGGTTCCTGTTGTATATCCGCACCTATCAGCTTAACGAACAACAAGGGGAAGCGCGAATATGAATCCACAGCCGCGATATGTGATTGTGTGCGCCCAAAAACACCACGGCAGGACAATGTATCCCAGAAAAGACTCCCGAGGATATACCAGCGATTTGAAAAAGGCTATGACTTTCCATTGCGAAGAACTTGCTTATGTGTGGTGTGTATACGTTCCCCTTGGTTACCCCTCTAGTTACGGCAAGGAACGGGTGGAAAAGATTGTCAAAAGGAAATCCCAATGAAACGAATTTTTCTGTCGCTAATTCGAATTGCGGGGGAGTTCCATATTCGCTTTCGCTGGCAACCCCAAGTGGTAAAGAGGGTGTTGTTTGGCTCATTTCATTTCAAGGGAGTGACCTATTACTTTGCCCACCTGAGATTTTTTACTGTATGCCTTTGTGGATATGCCTATAACCCAAACACAAGGGACCACCGATGACCAAGGAAGAATTCGAAAAGCACATTCTGGACACGGCAAAAAAGGCGTTCAATGAGGATTTTGAGGTCAAGCCCGTCCTCGTAGGCGTGGCGAATGGCAAGATGGGCGTGACTCCGATTCCCGATGCTGTAATGAACAACAAGGAGATGCTGGGTAAAATCCTGTCCGAACTGCGAACGGTGATGGAACAGATGGCGTTTGTCAGTGAGGCTTGGATGGTCAAGCTGGGCGGCAAAAGTAAAAAGGAAGTGGAGCAAGCCAAGAAAATCGCCCCCAGCAAAAACCCCAACAAAGTGGAAGTAGTGATGGTGACCTTTTACTTTGGCAAGGAATGTTATTTCAAGTATGCCGAAATCGTGCGCCCCGAGAAAGGTGAACCAACCCTTAAGGAATGGGAAGGGAAAGCAGAGGGCGAACAGGTGAAGGGTCGTTTGGCTGAACCACCCGCTGATTGGAATTGAGATGAAAAAGATGATTTGCGGCAATTCAGTTGGGTGTTGGAAAGCGGGAATAGCCCCTGAGACGGAAGGCATAAAGTACGCCGGCTCGAAACTTAAACTATTGCGGCACATCCTCCATCTTGCAGAGAAGGTTCCTGCGCACACGGTCTTTGACGGATTTTCAGGCACCACGAGGGTATCGCAGGCATTTGCAAAACGCGGTTATCGTGTCATCTCCAATGACTGTTCTGTGTGGTCTCAGGTGTTCGGCACCTGTTACCTGCTCAATCTTAAGAGTCGGTCGGACTACCGGGACTTGATCAAACACCTGAACGCTGTTCCTCCTACGGACGGGTGGTTTACGCAACATTATGGAGGACTCCCCAATGGGGGAACATCCACGCAAGACGATGGCCTAAAGAAACCGTGGCAAATCAAGAACACAAGAAAACTAGATGCGATCCGGGATGAGATAGAATGCCTTTCTCTACCTCCTGTAGATAAGGCCGTTGCATTGACAAGTCTGATTCTCGCACTTGACCAAGTTGATAGCACAATGGGGCATTACGTTTCGTATCTTCACGATTGGTCGCCTCGCTCACATAACGATCTTGTCTTAGAAGTGCCCGCCGTGTTCACAACGACGGAAGATCACAAGGTGTTTCGGAGCGACATCTTCGACATATTACCCACAGCAGAAGCGGACTTGGCGTATTTTGACCCACCGTATGGATCAAACAACGAGAAGATGCCGCCATCACGAGTGAGATATGCGTCATATTACCACCTGTGGACCACGATTTGCCTTCACGACAAACCACAACTGTTTGGCAAGGCGCACAGAAGAAGCGACACTTCTGACACAGTTGCGGGATCGGTATTCGAGGAGTTCCGGCGTAGTTCATCAGGTCGTTTCATTGCCGTCGAATCCATTGACAGATTGCTAAAAAGCGCGAAGGCGCAGTGGGTTATCCTTTCCTACAGTTCCGGAGGCAGGGCAACAGCGGAGGATCTCAGTGATGCCATTGCTACGAGCGGGAAGGTTCTTGAGGTCGAACAAATTGATTACAGGAAGAATGTCATGGCGGGAATGAAATGGACGAATGACTGGATTCGTGAAGCCGAGGAACCACACCGCGAATTTCTCTTCCTGATAGAGAAGACATGAAGCCCCAGCAATCGGCTGCACCATGATGGCTCAGCAGTGGCGGGTGAACCAAAGGAGCCCACTTGGAATATTATGACTCCGAAGGACAACGGGATCAACTGTTGGTCGAAAACGGACAATTTGTGGGATTTGCCCCGATACCCAATGGAAAAGTTTAATTATCTCTATGCAAAATGGGTCGAGCTACACCCGCTGGCGAAAATCAAGCGAAGGGCGTGGTTCTATCGGGGCTTTTTGATCCGAATGACAATAGTGGGGGCGAGGAATGTTAGTTTTAACGCCGCCAAGAAGAAGTGGAAGTGGATTGACGAATGTTACGGGTCTTATGATTTGCATACGGATCAAGGGGAGGCGATTACTTCTAATGGAAGCTGGGAGGTGTTTTCCTTTGACGGGCTGATCCATAATGCCCAAATTACCGTTGATTCCCTCTGTGGTTTAATTTACAACACCCATTCGGGGAACTTCTGGTGGAACAAAATGCGGGGCGGACTGACTAAATATCCGAAAGGTTGGCTGCTGGTTACCTTTAGGGAGCCGCTAGGATGAAAAAATGGTCAAGCTATGTGATATGGAAAACGTGGATTGAGCTGTTTAGAACCGACGATATTCCCAAGGGCTGGTTGGCAGTTTTTAAGAAGGTGAAGAAATGACCAAATTCAACACCTTATGTCACGATTGGCGGATCCTCTGTCGTCTGAACTCCAATAAGTATCGCAAGTTTGGCACCCGCAAGAATGTTTTCTTCTATCGGGGGCTAATGGTGAGAATGATCTTTTTTGAGTCGCCCACTGGTTGCATCTTTTGGGGTTCATATGATGTGTGGATAAATCGTGATCTGAGAATCACCAGCGCGGAAATCTTTGGTAAGCCGAGTGAAAAGAAGCTGGTCAAATCCGCCAAGGATTCGGCGAGTGGCTATTTGCACTACTTAAGGACGACCAAAAAATACCCCAAAGGCTGGCTGTATATCACTTGGAAGAAATCCTTATGAGCAATTTCATCATCTATTTCCGTTATCGCACTTATGAGGTGGGCGTGGACCAAACCGACGAAAAACTTGGACTGAGGAAAGACAAAGACAAAGGGATGCGCTGGAGCACCCTGTTTACGACAATCTGCCATCCCATCAAGCTAAAAGCCTGTTTTTACAATGATCCGTTCAATGACCATCTGGTTATCACCGCTATGGTTAACCTTGGGGAAAACGACACCAATGCGGCAAAGAAGACCATTGACGTAATAATGGACTATCGGTATCTCAAACACAAAGGCTGGCTGGCGGTGTCTTGGATGGAAAAAGAATGAAAAACTATCGGTATTATCAAAGTATGAGTAATTTTTTAAACAGCAAAGAATATCAGGATTGGGCGGCTAAAATAACCCAAGCAAGACGAAAGGGCTGGCTATCCATCACCGAAAAGAAGCCCCTATGAAAACACAATACATCTGCGCCTCTGCCAATATTTGTCGGGAGACTTATGAAAAATATGGGGACAAAACCAAACCGCTTTGTCATTTTGCTTCGCCTTGTCTTGAAATTATGCCCAATTCAGCCTGCAAGAACTATTTTGTTTTTCCACCCGTTGAATTTCCTGTTGGCTGGCTATACATTTATCGTAATTGTGATTCGCCCAAACTGCTTCCCGATGGTTGGTTGTTGATTCACCGCTGGTCCAAGGACGAAATCAAATGAAAAAGCCCAGACAATATTATCTCACCAATTCCATAGGCAACAAATACGAATTTCCGGCGTTTATCCTTGGTTTGAATCCCTATACCCTCCTGATTGACACCAAAAAAGATGATAACTCCAAATGGCAAGAGCATAAAATCATCATTCCCAAGGGCTGGTTGTTTATCTGGCACCTAAAGACAAGATGATGAAATATTAGCTGGTCAAAACAGGCTCAAACAACGGAATAAATATTAGTATGTCCAGAAAAGAAAGAACAGTAATAATCCGCCACCTCTGGCTTCACCAGAAAAACCAAGACTGGGATTTTCGAAGAGTAAAAATACCTTATGGCTGGCTACTTGTATGGCTCCCTTTCGAAAGGATTAAATAGTGAAAAAATTCTACTACCGCTATATCCGTAAAAATCCCTTCACGTGGAAACCAATAAAGGTTCCCTATGGTTGGCTGTTGATCTGGCCACCGGGCATACTTACGGTGGCGTTCGGGGCACTGCTGAAGACGCAGTGTCCGGTCTTCGGCCGTTGCCATATGCCATTGGTGTTAAGCGCAGCCGCCAGCTAATGCGTAGCCAGGCGTATACAACTGACGAGGAAAATGAAGCATGAGCGCCTTTCTTTTCCCGCTGTCCCTGCCGGCCAATGCCGTTCGGCGATTGGCCGCCGGCCACAAGACCCAGCATTGCGATGCACAGATTTAGTGGCGGCTATTCCACGCTGCGGGCCGGGGCGCAGTGACCCCAACGGGGCGCACTCCGGCAATTTTCAACCAGGAGGAACAAGTTGCGGGTTAAAGTTCTCAAACTGAAGGAAAAGAGATGAACTCCATTCTTGGCGATTGGGCTATACCGATCTACTTGGTTGGGGTGATTCTACTCTTCATCGCAATCATCTCTGTCCCAATCTACTTTTTCATCAAGGGGGAAGTGGAAAGGGAGTATGGGCCCCACTGCCGTTATTGCGGGAAGGAAATGGACGTCGAAAAACACCCCAGCCGCATTTGTGACCGCTGCTGGGAGGCAGTCAAGCTGTGGCGCAAATGTTGGCCCTATGACGGGCCGCTGGGGGGATAACCTGAGACCGGAGAAGACAATGACCGCGCAAATACCTTCGGGATTCGATGACCCAGCTCAAGCGCTGGAGGGTTTTAGATGGCATGAAGACATGAAGGTGGTCAATGCTTTTGGCGAGCACGTCTGGCTTAAACCCCTTTTCCACTCCCCCGACGATCAATCTAAGGTTGACCCGGATTTTCCGGGGGCCAAACGAGTGGGAATAACTGACTGTTGCTTTGTCGAGGACCCCTGCCCGCGCCATCGAAGGATGCAAGAACAAGAAGATCAAGCCGGCAAAAACTGACAGTCTTAACCGGAGAAGACAACATGAACCTCGGCAAATCACCGCCGTCCTGCAAGATGGCGGTAGTTTCGTTTAGCGCGATTAAGGCCAGCCCTGGGCTGCGTTTGGATGCGCAGTACTATCTTGGGCCGGACCCGATCCAGGCGCAGGCGGAGGTCGCCAGGGCCCGGACGGGTCTGATCAGAGCCCAGCAGCGGCTGGCCAATGCGGAGCAGACCCTGGCGGAGTCCAAGGTGCTGCCGCCGCACGGCGCCGTGCCGCTGAACCAACCCAACGGAGATAATCCATGAAGCCGCAGATCGGGGATCTTTTCTATGAGCAGGACGACGCTGGGGTCTACGTGCTGATGAGTACGTCATTTGGGTGGTTGGCTGTTGATCTGGTATCCCGAAGAGGTCAAAATCAAATGAAAAAACGGCTCTCCCTATATAGCACCTATAATAGCACCTTATATAGCGTCCTATATAGGAACCTATATATGGTGCTATATAGGAAAGGCTGGCAAAGGTGAAAAAACCCCGCAAAGATATTTTTGTGTGTGGATTATCTCCGCCCTGCCGTATAATCAAGGGCAGTGACGGAAACTGGCATAAATATATCCCACCCCCAAAGGGCTGGCTATTTATCTATGTCAAGGAAGCTGAAGGAACCTACGGGAAATGAAAAATTGTATTTGTTCCATTGCTCATAGGTGTCCCAGTGCGTATTGGACTTGGTGTGTCCATTATACCCCGCATTTAAGAAGCTTCTGTAAGTCAACCAAAGGACGCTATTGTTGCAACCCTCTTGGAGATAAAACTGAATTCCCTCTATGTGTTGATATTGCTGGGGGCTGGGTATATGTCTATGATAAAACGTCAAACAGGAAATCCAAATGAAAAAATTGTGGTATATCTGCAAGCGACTAAAACGCTGTCGCAACCAATGGAAACCTTTTTGTCTGCATAGCTATCCCCACCATAAACAATTCGTCTGCAATAACCATAATGTGCCCTATACGCTGGTGCCAGTAAAGCTTTACGGGGTTTGCAGTTATCAAGGCTGTAATGAATTTCCTGCTGATTGGCTGTATATTTATTACAAGGCTGAAATCTGAGGCTAAAAGATGACCTATTATTTCTATTATCGCACTTACAGGGTGGGCATAATCAATCACGGCTATACCCTGAAACAAGATAGACACACCACTAGAAGGGTTTTTAATTATCCTGAAAGCCGCAAGGATACTGCCATAAGACACGTTAATTCGCTGTTGTATTATCGAATGAATGAAGCCAAGGATGATTTGCTATACAAGTTCAATATCGAATGGTATAAGCCGATCCCTAAAGGCTGGCTATTAGTTTCCTACAAGCAAGCGCCCAAGGAAGAAAAATATCAATGGGAGCAGGGTAGAATCATCTTTGTTGATGAAATGAATACGACAATACCCTTTAAGCCCAGCTATAATATCTCAAGCATCCCGGCTGCCCGAGCCGACGGGGCGGGCGGACCTCTTTAAGCCCAGCTATAAATCTCCAAGGCATTATCTATTCAAGCTAGGCTCAAAACACCCCCTATACCCCCCTTAGTTGGTAGGAGGAAAAGGGTGGTAGGCTAAAAAAATGGCTCGATTATTTTTTTGAGATACCAGCGAAACGAGTGAGGGGTGAATTGCTGATCGGAAGAGCGTCGTGTAGGGAAAGAGTGTAGATCTCGGTGG
>OFOG01000006.1_pt1 | contig 29960 bp, 41 predicted proteins | sample 1542341 | NCBI WGS metagenome assembly OFOG01 (sample SAMN04958513, study PRJEB24370) | sediment metagenome | isolation source: lake sediment | place: USA: Lake Hill lake, St. Paul Island, Alaska | collected 2013
GACCTACGACGAAGCATACGCCCCGATTCGGAAGACCTACGACGAAGCATACGCCCCGATTCGGAAGACCTACGACGAAGCATACGCCTCGATTCAGAAGACCTTCAACGAAGCATACGCCTCGATTCAGAAGACCTTCAACGAAGCATGCGCCCCGATTCAGAAGACCTACAACGAAGCATACGCCCCGATTCAGAAGACCTACAACGAAGCATGCGCCTCGATTCAGAAGACCTACGACGAAGCATGCGCCTCGATTCGGAAGACCTACGACGAAGCATACGCCCCGATTCAGAAGACCAACGACGAAGCATACGCCTCGATTCGGAAGACCTACAACGAAGCATGCGCCTCGATTCGGAAGACCTACGACGAAGCATACGCCTCGATTCGGAAGACCTACAACGAAGCATACGCCCCGATTCAGAAGAAACTTCTCGCCCGCTTCGCACGATTCCCTGAATATGTCGAATCGAAATAAGGAGATGATTCAAAATGTTTAATCGCGCCTTTGCGATTCGAACCGCCGCCGGGAAGCGAATAAGGGGACACCTCCCGAAGTATCGAAACAATTTCGAAATACCGTTACCCCCAAAACACAGCGAAAAAATTAGCGGGGATGTAATGGAGATTGTCTCCAATGTTAGACGCGGGGTGAGAAAGCGGAAGGATTTGCAACGATGCGGATGCGGGCTGTGCAGAGCGGCGCTCGCTATCCTGGATTACAAGGAGGACTGAGCGCATGAACGACGCGGCAAAATGCGAACTCGAAGAGCTGATGGAGAGCATCAACTGGACGGAAGGGATGACACAGCAGCGAGTACTCGCCATCCTCGAAGCGTTCATCGACAAATATACCAACGCTGAAATTGATAGGGAATGCAAATGGTGTAAGGATCATAATCTGGTGATGTGATGATGTTCCCTCCTCGTTTGACATGGGACGACTTCTCCCCGGAGTCGTCCTGTATTTTTTGTCAACGAAACTAATATATACTCAAAGGTGATACGGTGAGGTAAGGTGTGCTGAAATGAAACGCAAGGCGATCCGATTAGGTGAATACTCGACGGTGGTCAGTATGCCATCAGGGTGGTTGCGAAAAGGTGAGACCGTCGAGGTGAGCGAACCGTATCAGGATTGCAAAGGAGATTCGACGGTGCAAGTAACTAAGAAGGTGTGCAAATGACGAATAAGAAGATGTGGAAGTTCCTGAAGGGCATGAAGAGCGCGAACGGCGATCACCGCTGGGCGAAAGGCAAGTGGTATCGCATCGATGGGGAATTGGATATATGTGTCCATGGATTCCATGCATCGGCGTTCATTCCAGATGCTTTAGGGTTCGTTCAAGGCGATACTCTCGCCTGCGTCGAGGTACGAGGCGAACACATCGACCAATCGAATAAATCGTGCTATCGAGAGATGCGAGTTGTCAAAACGTGGAAATGGACGAAGATGCATAGTGTGAAACTCGCCATCTTCGCAGCGGAATTATGCATCGAGGACTACGAATCGAAGTATCCTGATGACTCGCGGCCACGACAGGCAATCGAGGCGACGAAAGCATGGCTAAAGAATCCGTCGGGGAGCGCGGAGAGCGCGGCGAGGATCGCGGAGAGCGCGGCGAGCGCGGCGAGGAGCGTGGCGAGGAGCGCGGCGAGGAGCGCGGCGAGCGCGGCGAGCGCGGAGAGCGCGGCGATGACGACATTACATAAGTTCGTCCTGAAAATGTTGAAGGTGAAACCATGAAACCAACAATCATCAAGGTAGGCGGTGTGAGGGCATGCATGTGGGAGGACGAGCGAGGCGGAAAGAGCGTGAGCGTCGAGCGAACGTACTATGATAAGGCAGCAAACGAATGGAAACAGAGCAAGTATTACAAGCTCAACGACATCCCGAAGCTGATACTTGCCCTTCAAAAGGCATACGAGGCGATGGCCTGTATGCCGGAGAGTGACGGGCAATGAAAATCACATCAATCGAAATCGGAAAGCATCGAGGACAGGGCACGAAGAAGGGGGATAGAGTGAATTTTGGGAGCGAGAGCAAGGACGGGTCGAACTCGATACGATATTCCGTTGACCTCGAACCGAACGAGAAGCACTATGAGGTGGAAGAAAAACTTTACGATATGGCGAGAAAATATTTGAACTTCGCCGAGGGCGCGGACTCTCCGTCAACGCCTTTCGTACCCATCGAATCCGCACCACCAACGAAGACGATGCAACTCCCGCCGAACCCGTTGCCGCATCCCGCTCCATCACAAGACCCGTTAAAGTGTTACAAATGTCAGAACCCCATCATCGGCTCGCCGTATGAGTGGGACGATAAGAACTTCTGCAGCATCCCTTGTGTAACGATGCAAAAGGCGATGAGCGACGAATCGAAGGCGCGTGTGCCGATGAAGAGGACGCAAGGACCGAACCCGCCGCCCGCGCCCGTCGATAAGACGAAGATAATGTGCGAGAAGTGGATGATTGACCAGATTGCGGAGATGTGTAATGCGAACCCGAAACGCGCCGAAGTCCTCAATAAATACCTGAAGGACAACTGCGGGATCGCGGATGGGCGATGCGACCATATGACGTATGCGGAAGCGGAATGGATGATATTGCAGTTGCCGAAATGCAAGGAGTGAATGAGGGTTCACGATGAACAAGACAATAGCCAAGACCCGAACTATGATGACATGCGGAAATTGCGGTGAACGAATTACCATCTGTAGTATGTGTTCCCGCGATTTCAAAGACGGAGATAAGATAGAATGTAGCGATAGATACGATATAAATGACCATCGCATACATCACTGCAAGGATTGCATGGAGGACTGAGGTAGGATGAAATCCCTTCTTCTCTCCCGGATCGCCCGCGACGTGCAACGGACGTTGATGGCCGCGCAACTCCCGCACGTGCGTATCGACGATTTCCGGTTCATCGTGTTTTCAGGTAGTCGCGCCAACGTGTCGTATGTCGTAGACGTGGCAGACGAAAGCTGCACCTGCGATGCTGGGGTTCGTGGGGTCCCGTGTCGTCATCTTGAGTGTGCGGATTGGTGGTGCTGAAAATGACAAACGAATACCCAAATTGGAAATTAAGCATTCTCCGGAGAGCGTGAGTAAATGCCACACGGATACGACCACTCGGAGACCTCGGTCTACTACATGAACTATCATTTCGTGTGGTGTCCCAAGTATCGCAGACCTGTCCTCGTATCCGAGGTCAGGGACAGGCTCGAAGAACTGATAAAGAAGAAATGCGAGGAGATGAAATCGGAAATACTATCTCTCTCGATTGCCAGCGACCATATCCATCTCTTCGTCAAGACCGACCCACGAATCGCCCCCAATCGATTCATAGGTCTCATCAAAGGCTACACCTCCCACGAACTGCGAAACCAGTTCCCCGACCTGCGAAAGAAACTACCTACGCTATGGACACGAAGTTATTTCGTGTCCACTCATGGTCATGTGTCCGATGCCATGATAAAGAAGTATATCGACGAGCAGAAGGGGATGTGAGATAGATGGGACGAACAAAATGGAGACAACACAACGTTGAGGATTTGTACGAGATGATAGAAGATATGATAATCAGGGGGGAGGGGAGAAAGCGCACTATCAAAGCGATGGAGGATTTCATATCGACCCTCGAAACTGAGAGGTAGGACGGTGAGCGATGTTACCGCCGGAAGCCCACACCATTTATGGGTGGGAGTTGTCACAGATTATGATGCGTTGGTGAAACCATGAGACACATCATAAACAAATTATGGCAGTGCGACGCATGCGGACGAGTGCAAGCGTTCACGGAGGAGGAACCCGCGAAGTGCCCGAAGGGATGCGATGAGCGAATGGACGCGGCGAACTTCGCAGGCGATGGTGCAGGAAGGCGAGAAAATGAATCACGTTAAAGCAATGACATACGCTCCGAAGATACCGGGAGTTCGTGATGGAACGATAAGGCAGACGATCCGAGCGGGCAGCAAGGTATCCGTTGGCGATACAATCCTATTTCACGGATGGAAGGGTAGGCCGTATGCTACGAAGTGGTCGTGGAGGATGCGCGTGACGGTTCGAGAGACTATTCTCATATATACATATATCACGGGATTCCAGATACCCAGTCCTGATGGAAAATGGAACGTCTGGCATCGATGGTCATCCAACGCAGGAAATCGATTGGCGAAACTCGACGGGGTATTAGATGGCAAAACTCTTGGCGAATTGTTGTCATCGATGGATGGACTATATAATGACGTAGGAACAAAGATGCAGGTCATAAGGTGGTAAAAATGAGTACCGCATCGAAGGGCAACCGGAAGGCGTGCGAAGTGGACGGCATAATGACGAACAAGTACAACAACTATAAGGTCATGGCGAAGGAGCACCGATACCGCGCAGGACGGTTTCCGCGAATGTGCAACGTGGACGGGTTCGACCGATTGTACGGGAGCGTCGTGGATGCGATTCTGATGGAAGTATGTGATAGCACAAACCTCGCAGCCCACCGCAAGCGCATCGAGACTGCGGCGGGGGCGCATTGGACGTCCTTCCGCGTTATCATCGCCTCGTACCCGCCCCGCATCAAGAAAGGGCACGGATGGCGGTTCTTCGAGCTGCGGTCATGGCATTGCAATTTGTGGATCGAAGTAACGGACGAGTTCATGGGGGTGGAGTGAGATGCTCCCACAAACCCAAAGAGTATTTAAGGAGTATATAAAGAAAACCTCAAAAGAGGGGGTCGGACGTATGGAAACCCGTTTGAAGGCGTTCGTGCGTCTGCGTTCGTTTCTGTGCGTTCTGGAAGGGAGTATATAAAGGAGATGGTTTAAATGACACACTACGATGTCGAACTACCCGTCTATCGCGGGAGATGCGGGCACAGGCACGCGACGCTCGACCAGGCGGAGGCGTGCTGGCACGAGTTGAAGAAGGCGGGCAAGAACCCCGGTTTGATCGTCGGGCTCGTAACAGGGCGCGGCGTCGTGACGTACACCGTGCGCCCGATGACGCGGTGGGAACGCTTGAGAGCGCGGCTAAAGGAGGGTTCACGATGACGGCGCGGAAAGGTGGAGGAACATCGTCCGATTCAACGATAGATATTTCCCAAGTGTGATTTTTAGTAGTCTATCGTTCCGTCATCTTCGCTTCAAGGTAGCATTCGCATCGCGGGTGAGTCTGGTCCGGGATGATATTAGCACTTACGGGGAACTCTTGCCCATCCATCGGCATGCACACCTTTTCGCATGCATTTGCTCCCGCCCTAAAGACAACCGTATCCCGTCCCGCCGCTTTTGATAAATCCTGATACATTCTCGAAGCATATCTCGATAGCTCGGTATCGACGATAAGCCGCGCCCGATCCCGCGCAACGCCAAGCTCATCCTCAATCTTGTTCGCTATCTCGGTCTGCGATTGTCCCTCGGATAGCCCGCGAGCGAGAACGTCATTGACCGCCGACCCGAGCCCGTCGCCTTTCATCGTCATATAGTTGCGGAAATATGAGAGGATTTGGTTCGCATACGTCTCAAGGTCGAACTCGATGTCGGGCGCAGGGTCGCCCGTCTCCTCCTCGATACGCTCTTCCTCTATCGCTTGCATCTCTTCGAGCGCGTCGATGATGCTTGCCTTAAGGTCGGTGTCCCAGGTCATGCCTTGAACCCCTTATGCTTGCAAACATCCTTCACGTAATCCTTCATAGCATCGCTCGCGGCATCAGCCAACTTGCCCTCCACCTTCGTCAGTTTGCAGTCTTTGGGACGGGTCTTTCGTTGAACCGATGCCTTTGCTGACCCGGTTTCGACATCCTTTTCGGTCGATTGTTCGTCTTTAGCATCCGCTAAATTCTCGTCCTTCCCGGTATTTGAAGGGTTCCCGAACGGTGAAGCTCCGAAGGGTGAGGGCGCATCCGCCGCGAAATCGTCCTCTCCCTCTATCGGTTCGTATCCCGCCTCGACCCTCGATTCGTTTCTCGTCAGTATCTTAGAGGCATAGAGTAGTTGAGCGCGTTGGGATTCCGCGAACCTATCCCGCGTGAACGTGTCGATAATATTCACCGACGGTATCTCTTGGAACTCCTCGGGCACTTTCAAGTCGAGCCATATCCACTTGAGAACATATGGGAACACCTGCTCGCGGATATCCTCCCAGAACGCCTTATCGTCCGCCTTTAGTCCTGCGATGAACTCCGTTAGCGATACGTCCGCCGTCGTCCTGCTCGATCCTTCGGGTTTCCCCATCAGTTGAGGGGGAACGCCTAACAGTTGGACTCGGAGCATGTGCAGGTATTCCAGGAACTTTATCACCCCATCTATCGTTTGCGACGGGAGCGCGAGTTGCGTTGTCGTGCAATCTCCCCGGAACTTTAGGTCGCTCCCCGGTCCTCGCCCTTCGAGGATGGTGTTGATATGTCCGAGCAAGGCGTCATCATACGGTTGCTCCTTGCTTCCCCCGAACACAATTATAGGGGGCTTCACGCATGCGTGGGAAAGAGCCATCAGGTCATCCTCAAGTATCCATATCATACTCTGGACTTTGAGGAGAGCCATGAATCGGGACGTGCCGTATGCGTTCTCGTTCTGCCAGCTCGTCGGGTTGCGCTTGCTGAAGAACATCTTTTCGGGTGTGAACGCGACTGGCGGAGTGCTCGTCCATAGGATTCCTCCGTAGACATTGCCAAGCGCATCGCGTCGAACCCTCGCGTACCGGGGGTCGAGGGGCTTGAGCCAGAGAGGGCGACCTTGCGCGAGGTTGAGTTTGACGACCGCATCCTTATTATTCTCTTGCACGTACCCGGACGCCTTGCTCATGCCGGGGGCGATGTCCTTATCGAATTGCATGGTATTCGTATTCGTGTTTTGTGTCGTCGTTAGGGAGAACTTCATAACCTCCGTGCGATCCTCCGGTTCCAACGGAACCATCTGGGTCGTCATGCCATCGTAGACGAGTTCGGACATGCAGAACCCAAACACCTCTCTGTCGCGCTGGCATATCGACCTCCACGAATTCCACGACCAGTTGCGGTTCTTCTTGTATTTTTTATCAGGGTACTCGGAATAGAATAACCACCTATTCAGAGCTTCGCATATTGCCTTCCCGAACTTGTTATCCTCGCGGCACTTGAACGTTACCTCGGTCGCGGATTCGAGGTTGCATATCTTATCTACCGCCGCCTTCGCTATCGGCACGGTTCGATAGATGTTCATGTAATTGCCGTTCGTGACATCGCTCAAAGGTGAGACGCCCCATAATCGGTTATAGTAGTCCGCGTATGGCGTTCCGACGTATGCCACGCCCGAACCTTCCGGTATCGGCTGCTGGCCGGGACGGGGAATCGCGGTCGGGCGGTATTGCCCCGGAGGGAGTCCGGGTACGTCCGCCTCTTCGGGGCGCACCATCACGAACGCCTTCTTATCAGGCGGGGGAAGGAGTCCGAGCATCCTCAGTTCGTCGTTCATCTTCGCCAGTTTCACTTTCAGTTCATCAACCATTTTCGTTCACCTCACGATATCGTCAACTTCCAGATGATAGCGAGTTTGTAGGCCGCCGTTTTTAAGATTGCGGGGCTAAGGGCTTTTGCGGCAAACGGGATGCCTATGGATAGAGGATTTGTTAAATCCTCTTGCAATGCGGAATATAATGCGACCCCACTTCTCAAGATATCCGCATCTGGGTCGAGATAGATAGTATGTCTATTGCCAGATAAATAACAATTGTTGGGATAAAATTGCGTGGATACTTGATTGTCAGTTCCGTCAGCCACGGAAAACGCTACATGTTGGAGAGATGTGGGATGATTATAATGTACTCCCCCATCCGTTAAATCAATGAAACTAAATCCAGCATCGATGATCGTATCACCATGAAATGCCACCTTTATGCTCGGTTGGCATAATTGGAGCATATCGATAGTCATATTCATGCACCCATCAGGATGATGACCTGCGGCCTCTCCTACGAGTGCTTCCACATAATTGGCGGGTATGTCGAATATCCATCTAACATAATCATCTCCCTCGTCACATATCCGTCCATTTAAGTTATTATCCCCACGACACCAATAAGAGAAATAGTACGCCGCCGCCTCGGAGATTCTGATACAATCCGGACGACATAGATATTTGTTGGGTGCTGAAGTCAAACATGAGATACTATCCGAAAAATTGGATAGGTGTGCGGCAGCATTGAAGTTCGTTCCATAATCCCATCCATCCGTGATAGAATATGCCAATAACGCTGCGGTCATCATCTTTCCGTTGACTATGATATTTTTATGTATTTGATGACCGTACTCGTTGCCGTTGAACCCAAGCCAGTTGTTCTGAGGGCTCTTGCCTTTGAATAAGGTCTCATCTATCTGCCGTTGGTATTCGGGATAGTATAACGCGATCTCGACCTCTCCTTTTATTCTGAGTTCATCATCCGCTTGTAGTGCCGTCATGTCGTATCCACCCTTATTTCATTTGACCATACCCATGTAGGGTCTTTGCCATCCTGTATCCGCATGAATAAACGAAGGAAGTAAGATATGTGAGAGAACAATCCTGTGATGGTGGTAGTCGTTGTGAGAATATTGGATAATGCTCCATCATGGGCAATTGTCCAGTGCCCCGTCTTATAAGAAAGAGGAGATGATACATCGGTTTCCAACACAGGACCCCAGACATTATCATTATAACCGATCTGATATTCGACAAATACCGAATCGGGTAATGCCGTTGTGGGTCTATCATCGGCCACATCCCAATCTATTTCAATCTCTCCCGGATTTGGGGCACTCCCGATTATCTGGCCATCGATGAGGGCTGCATATTGATCATCACTCAATGTTTCGGTATCCGTCGCCAACGTCGAACACGTTTCGGCGTTCGCTTCGGTATCCATGACCGCATCCCCGGTGTTCTGTTTACTCTTCAGAGATGACATGACGACTTTCAAATCTCTCTCAATCTTCATTCTATCCTTAGCGATTGAGAATGCTGGTTTATCGATATACATATCGATTTTCCATCCATCAAGAGCCCATGTAGTGATGTTCCTTGCGATCCTCCATGTAGTTGAGGGGATCCCCGCTTCGGAATCGATGACGCTCATCTTCTCGTCTGTCCCTGGATATATTGCGCCATCCCTATCTGCAGAAACTATCGTATCCCCCTCATACCATTCTATCCCGGATTCAGCGAGATACATATCTCCCATCTTTTGTGCCTCGGGGTCGGATGACAGACTGGAATCGGATACGACCATTTCAGCGGCCGCAACATCGACAGGTAGACCGGATTCAGAAATGATATTCAGGTCTTTGTTCCCATATACTACAACCCTATCAGCATAATTCAGTTTATTCTTTTTGATAATGTTCTTGATGATGTTGCCCTTATGCCCAGGTGCTCTATCATCTCCATGTTGGACCAGATACGTAGTCGATGCTGTCCCATGATAGTATGTCTTGATAGTATCGTTCTTAGGACGGAAGTAAAGCTTTAAAGTGTACCATGGTGGTGCGCCTATAGTTTGTTTCTCGACCCAGAACCGATACCCAACCAATCGGGCGAGTTTCTGGAGAGCAGTGAATACTGTATCTGAATCCGAGAACATGATGAATGGATATGCCTTAGTTGTTACATCATCAAATTTAACACCCGATGCACTAAGAGCGATCTTGAACATGTCCTTGCATCCGTAGATGAGTTCGTATCCATCCACTCTCGTAAGCATCGTATAGATACTCTCATTTGTCCTGAACCTTCTCCAGCACTCGACCATTTTCTTAGTTGTGATGTTCGTGTATGATGCGAACTTTATATCTATCTCCCCATCAGTCGATGAGACCTTTTCAACGAGATATCCGTGGAATACCTCGTTTGCCCCGAATGCTATCTTGATATCGTAATCGTATTGAAGTCCATTCCCAACATTAGTTGTGGGCGCGTACTTTCCTGCAGGAGACCTTAGTTTGACATCAGCGACTTTAATGCAATTATCCTCTTCATCAATCTTCCATGATTTGACATCCCTCGATATATCAAGTTTCGCACCCGTATCGTCTGCTTGATAATAGTAATAGATATGAGGGATTATCATGTTACCTCAGTCAGTTCTAACTTATACGTCGTCATCTGATATGGCATGCCTTTCGCGGGGTACTCGTATTCCAGGTTCGAAATGAACACGGCAACGTCTGTTACATCCATTGAAATGAGATAGAGCGTACCCGTCGCCAATCCCGATCCTGCCGCATGCCAGGTCTTGAGTTGGGTCAATGTGCCCAATTCGGAAGGCACGAGCGTGCCCCCGAACCTGAACTTGCGGTTTGTCGAGCCCAGGTCTTGATAATGGTCACCCGATGCTCCCGGTATCTCATGCTTCGCTATCTTTCGTCCCGGCTTCTCCTGCTCGGGGTCGGTTGAGTAAAGTTTGATACTCGTTCCTCCTCCGCTGATTGCCGTGCTTAGTGTCGGTTCTCCTGCCATCAGTGTGACCCCCTATTCGAGACTGGGATACCCGCTCTGAACATCTCATTACGTTGGTGCTCTTCAATCCTTCGAGCAGTAGAACTATCCATATCCCCTTGAATGTAATACGCATTATGAATCGTATACCCACTTCCCGATGCTTCATGCCCTCCTCCCGGTGCGGGCGTGACCTTCACATGTTCTCCTCCATGAACCATGAGAGACGTATCCCCTTTGGCGATGAAATCCGCGCCCTCTTGAGCAGTGAATGCCTGTTGAACTGCAAGACCAGCAGCGATGATGGCGGGTATTATCACAAGGAACGCGCCCATGGTCATCGCGGCATTGAGGGCTATCTGCGCCCCCGCTTCTGCCGCCGTCGCTGCTTGAAGTGCGCGATACATGACCTGCATCGACCTCCCGATGGCAATGAATGCCTGTCCTGCATCCGATGCTTTTGTTAATCCAACCGTGAGAGCGTCATGTTCGCCCCTGAACTTCGAGATAAGACGAGTGCTCGTCATCAATGAGCGTTCAAGACCTCTCATGTTCGCGAGCATGGACATGTTGCTGACGTTGTATGCCATCGTTGAATTGTTAAGTCCTTTTATTTCTGCTGAGGTGGTCTTTACCGAATCCCCGACTTTCTGGATCCCGGCGGATGCTTTATCTTCCGTAGTGATGTCTATCGTTATTGTTTCATCTGGCATCTCGAATCATCCTCCGCTATCTGCCTCTCGACCTCGATCACCGTAAGGAACATGCTGACATCCCTCATGTTCATGCCTCTCACCTGCTCGGGCGAGAGGTGAAACCTGTCGTTGAGCGCGACGTATGCGTTCACTTCATGGGGGATGTTCTTGCATGACATTGATACACCTATTTTTTTTTATCATCACTGCTCAGGAACGAGCTGGCGTATAACCTCATGCATGGCTCGATGAGGGGGGTTATGTCCTTTGCTGGCATTTTCGCCACATCTTCAGGCGTCATCTTGGGTTCGGCAATGCATACGGAGATTATCTTGAGCATCGCATCCTCGGAGAACTTCGCGCCTTCGGATGTAGTCTCATATCCTTTGCAGAACATGATAGAGAACACATCACCTGCAGTCAGTTCGGTCTTCAGTTTAAATTCCATTGCTGCACCCCTGTTATTTCGTTCCACCGCCAGTTATAGACGTTCACCTGCGCGTTGAACCATTCCACGAGTTTGTTATCCGCATCGGCATCGACCGTCAGTTCAACGATTTCTGCGTTCATGCCATCATCCTCATGTTATGGCGACATCCATGCCTGTCCACTCAAGCTTTACGGGTATCAACCTCTCAGGGTCGATATCCAGCGGGAACTTCGTGAACTTGGCACCCAACATTGTCAATGTCTTTCCTCCCATGAGCAATGCCACATCACGAGGAGTGGATGCCATCATATCCACGAGTAGCGAGGTACTCTGGAAATCGATGGTCAGTTTTCCTTTAACCTCGAACTTCCCCATGACCGAGAACGCAATGGATTCGGGTGTGGTTGACCTCATCCTATAATCCGATGCCGCATGTTCGTTCATTTCGATATTGAACTCTAAGAGGTTAGTCAGTCCCGTTCCCCCCACTTTGCAGTATGCATCGAGGAACGTTAGGGCTCGTGTCGCGGGATCGGCAGCATGTGACCCCGCTCCCATCGTCACCGCTACAAGGGATAACGTCATGGCTTCACCCGATACGGATACTTCAGGTGTTCCACCCTTACTACATGATATCGAGGATGAATCCACGATGCACCCGAGGAGAACGAAGTTGAACGTTCCCACGACAGCATCAGTGACCACGCAATTGAGAGTGAACGGGTCGGGCGCGTCTATCGCTCCAGTTGTCGCACCGAGAACATGATTCTCAATGAAGTCAGTCCACTCATATCCCGCTGCGGTCACATGAGGATGATATGAGTACGAGAACTTTACCTTTTTCGCACCTGCGGCAAGCGAATCGGCAATGCGATGCTGCGTCGCTGTCGAATCTTTTAGATGGAACTCCTCGAATACAGACCTCTCCAAATCGAGGGAGAGCTTGATAACCCCTATCCAACTGAATTTCGGGTTCGTGTCAGTCGTTCCTTTCGCAGTCTCTTTGCAATATTCCGCCATGCACTTCCATCCCATTATCGGGTCAGCCATTTTTCATCACGTCTCCGTATATCTATAATCCACATAGAACACCGTGTTATCGTCTGGGTCGGTTCCTGCGGGTGTCCAATCTATCGTCGTTCCCGTAAGAATATAATCCGTGGTTCCGACGAATAGATAATCGACCCCGGCAGCCGTCCCGACACATCGGTCTATTTGCGTTATCGGCGTGTACGTCCCTCCGCCTCCCACGTTCGCCCACTTCGTCAGGTCATATGCAGTCGTGCCAATATGGAACGTTATGGGGTTGCGCCATAGCTTGAGTTCACTCCCTACATGAGAATCGGAGTAATTGTACGATAGATGGATTGTGAACACGAAGGTCATTATATCCTTATCCATTTCATCAGGTAATGGACGCGGACCCGTTATCCTGATGTTGGATACTCTGGGGATGTTCGACCTCTGCGTCCTTAATGTCTCGATGACTTGATCAGTGAGGTATTCGAGATAGTGTTCGCCCTTAAGCGTTTTTCCGCTGACCGAAAACGATTGCGTGAGATTCATCACTACTCGAATCTGGTATGTCATATCAAACAACATATCCGCGTTCGCGGTGATGTACTCCTGCTGGGAAACCATATCTATATAATCGATGACGATAAGGGGAAATTGAATATGCGCCCTCGGATACTGGATGACCACCCACTCCTGTCCCGGTGCTGTGGGTGACGCCTTGCGCGTCAGTGGGTCGGGGATGTATCCACCTAAAAGGTTGCGAAGGTTCTTTGAGCAGTTCCTTATGATGTATCCGGTATGCGGGAAATCGGTCATTCTCCACCACCCACTCCATTACTCGCACGATATTTAATGTCACGTCGAAGTGCCCCATGGGTTCTACCCCCGCCATATCCTACGGGGCAATATTCCTTCTGCCTGTTGGTAACAATCGCTCCTATCTCGGAGAATGCACTTCTATTTGATGCCATACCAACCATGTTATCAATCAGTGCGAGTTTGATGTCATATAGAGAATCATATGCTCCTGGTCTCATAAAAGGATGAGGTTTTGTACCCGGATGTTTGACCGATTTAGCAAATGACATATCAGTGGTTCTATATCCCATAAAGGTTTGAAATTGGGCTCTCGCTTTTCCTTTTCTCACAATCATCTTAGCCCCTGTGGGAGTGTACATGAGTGCTTTTTTTCTCACGGCACTTATCGTATGAGGGTTCGTTCCATATTCAACATATGGTGCATAAGGTAATGTAGTAAAAGTGGTTACGCTTCCAGTCGGTATCCTACCTCCGATTTGCTTGAGCATCTTAAGCACCTTCTCATCCCCACGGATGTCAATCCTTATCACTTCGAACCCCCACGGGTCACGTTGATAATATCCCTGAAGGGTCAAGGGTCGTCGGACTATTAATAATCGTCGGTTTCTTCTTGCATGCACATTTCCAGTACACCGTGCCCATGCCCGTAACGTCGCCCAGCGCGACCCTATCGACCGCGATTATCTCGTACTCCCATGTCGTGTCCTTGTATATCTTGTCTCGCGGCTTCGGGTCGGGAGGGTTCGGGGTATCCACGGTATTCCATGCGAGGTACGCGACGAAATCCCCTGAGTTCAGAATACCCTCCTGTACCCATGCATCGCTCCCCTTAACGTTCTGGATGATCCCCCGCCTTGCGTATGAAGTATAGGTATCGGTGGATTGGTGATACTCCTTATCGGTGGTCGTCTGAACGAGGGATTGATGCGTTACCGTGCCCCAATACATGTCACAGAGGCGCGTCCATGCCCTCCGAAGCGTTGCGCTGAGAACGACAGACGCGACGGTTGGCGGGGGATACACTCCATCCCACGTCCAGTACACGTAATCGAAGTATGCTGCCTTGGTCGCGTCCGCAAGGGCATCCTGCTTGAAAGTAATGGAGTACACGCCCGAGCCGCTGTTGAATGCGGTAAATGACGCGCTCAGAACACCCTTCAGGTACAGTTTGACCGCCCCGGTCGCGTAATCGAGCGTTACCCATATTGCCTTGAATGTATTGAGGTTCGTCCCGAGCGATTGACTGCCTCCCACTGCGGTCTTGTATAATAATCCGGTCTTGTCTCCCCAGATAAGTATCTCCCAGGGGTCTACCTGTATCCAGACGACCGCACCGGAGTGACCCACCATCGCCGCCGAATCGCATTTGGCATTCGCAACGAACGTCAACGAAGTGGGGGAAGGCAGGTCTTGCGAATACTCAAGGATCGCCGTGTTGTCATCGGGAGTGAGAACGAGAACGTCAGTAACGATGGATACGGTAGTAGTACTGACCGCTTGGTTCTTTATCCACGGCGGCGTAGTTGCGTCCGGCTCGACGTTCGCCCCATACGCTACCGTCCAGTTCATATATCCTCTCTATGCGTGCAATAGTCGCACTTGATGACCATTCCCTCTTTTCCATGATAGAAATGCAACCTACCTTCGTGGCATTTCGGGCACGGACAAGGAAATGACATCACTTTCTTAACCACCTTTTCATCTTCTTGCCGATCCAGATGCATGCCTGGTCGAGGACTACGGTCACGCCGAACGGTGCGCCATACACGAAGATGGCCTTTAGAATGTCATCTGCCATATCGAGAGATATGTTCTTGTATGCAGCTATCCCACCAACTATCGCGCCGATGATAAGGGCGCGGGAGAACTTGTATCCATTGAACCCCCTCAACGTCCGCTCGATGGGTTCGCTCAATCTCGCCCATCCGAGCAATCCGTAGAACGCACCTGTCACAATGCCTACCAACACCGCTACTAATAGTTCGGTCATTTCTTGCATCCTCCACACTTTTTAGGACGTGTGTCCTTAATTATGAACCTGAAATATATCAACCATGCAAGCCATACCACTACGAGTATGAGAATCGGGGCTAACATGGATTCGAGGACTTCCATCCATAAAGGTGAACCCATCCACCCCTGCAGGATTTTAGCAAGCCCCGAGCCGCCGACAAGCCCGAAAACGAGCAACATGGTTATCAGGTCGAGCCGTCGTATCACGTTCGCATGCTCGGAACACGGTTTCATGTCATCACCCTTGCAAAACTCTTTGAACGATTCCGTGACATACTTTTCGGGTCTTCTTTAACTGAAGTCTTGATGCGTCGCATCCATTAGAGACAACTATCATCGCCGGGTCGATCTCCGTGGTCGAGATGATGTTCACGTTCTTCAGGAATACAGGACTTGTGGGGTCCGCTCCGAGCGTGAGATTGCTATTATAGTTCGTCGCGTTATGCCCGATGTATATCGCGTCATTGTATACTCCCGAGGATGATGGAGTGAACGATGCCGATAGGGTGACATGGACGCTTGCGGCTATGACTTGAATGTATCTGAATCCTATTGATGTGCTGAACGTTTTCGTGAGAGTCCCACCAGCTTGAATGCCATAACATATCTTTCCTCCCATGCTGATGGTCTGAGATGCACCGTCGAGCGTGAGTATCCCGCCATTGTTCGTCCACGTTCCCGTATTTGTCAGTGTCGCACCGCTGAATGTGAACGATCCAGCCAACGTCGGACAACTCACCACACCAGATGATGTTAGCGTTGAGTTGATGTCGAGCGTAAACGCCACCGCCGCCCCCAGCGTTCCCGTCGCATTGACCGCCACCGCACCGTTGAACGTCAGCGTCGTGCCTGCACCTGGGGTGATTGCGCCAGTGGCTCCCGTCGCACTGCCGTCGGTGACTGCGCCGGATGCGATTAGTTGCCCGGTGGAGGATGTGATGATGCCGTGCTGAGATTCACCAATTCCGGCATTGACTATTCCATTCACCGTCACCGTATAAATCCCAATTGCAAGAGTTGCCTTATTCGCAAATGCACTGCCATATGTTTTCAATTCCGTGCATGTTATATTACTATTGGCATCGATGGTTGAATAGTCGCCCTGTGCGAATAATGAAGTCAGATTGATGGCCGATGAGATTGTTACCCCGGACTTATTGATGCACAATTTCCCCGCCGTCCAGACACCGCCTGGCATACTGCAATTTCCATTAACGGAAATGGATGCAGTGGGGTCAATGTTGACCGTCCCGCCAGACTGAGTATATGATGTGGAATTGACGGCCATGATGGAGGGAACGGACGTGAGTATTCCCCCCGCAACGTTCGTAACCCCCCATAATCCCATACCATTCCACTCGTACAGATTACCATTTGGGTATGTTCCCCCATAGAGCTTCCCATTGTAGACCGCAAGCGAGTAGATATCAGTTTCAGCACCCAGCTTCGGAGCTACCTGTACCCATGCGTTCACACCGTTCCACTCGTACAGATTACCATTTGGGATTGTCCCTCCATAGAGCTTCCCATTGTAGACCGCAAGCGAGCGGATATAAGTTTCAGTACCCAGCTTCGGAGCTACCTGTACCCAATTAAGCGGGTTTGCCCTTCCCTGGTGTGCCGTCACGTTAATCGTGCCCATGAGTGCGCCGATTTCCGTGCCTGCCAATGCAGCGACCTGCTGATTGACCGTGCAGTTCCATCCGGCAATGAGGAACCTCTGGGTTTCACCAGCGATGGGAACATGACCTAAAGACCAGTTGCCCACGGTGCTATAATTGTTGTCCACGCCCCCGTTCTGCCAGTCGTTGTTCACAAGCGGTATGCCCATCGGTATGCCCGTCAGGATGAACGATAGTACGAGCATGACGAACATCGAGAGCGCACCCACGACCATATCTTGATGCTTTCGCACCTTGAGATAGTTCGACATCCTCTTAAGAGGACTTCGGGGTCGTGTCCCTTTGAAGTTCCCATTATCATCCCATATCGTTTCAAGCGTCGGGGATACCTTGATGCGCCTCATTGTTTGCCGCTTCTTGCATTCAATGAAGTGTGCCTTGCGTTGTATCGCTTTCAGTCGTCCGAGTTCTGCGGAGATCGAGAACAGGTCGAACAGGGACGGGTGATAGTTCTGCATCATCTGGACCACCCCCAATAGACCGAATATAGACTGATGCCCCCGAACGTTCCCATTATCCCTATCATCATATCGAAGACGTTGAATCCGGGACACGATACTATGATGTCCGTCGATTTCGGCATGATGCCCGGCTGTATCGAGACATACGCATACCCATACGTCATATCGTATAGTTCCTTGATTATCAGCAATAGCAGACATGCCGTGAGTACGACAAAGGCGATGTTCCATTGGTGCATCTTCGTCCACCTATCCATTAAGACGCACCCCCAAGAACGCAGTCCCGAGCAGGAGAGCGAAATGAAGGAATAGGGTGAAGCTTATCATTCCATCACCTGCCATTCCCGTTCGGTCAATCCCCAGACACCGGACATGCTATCCCTCTCACGCTCTCTTGCGCTTGCCCAAGTCAGCCCACGATGCAACAGGATATGCCCGAGCAGTACCCGCGCTCATTGAAAGTTCCCCTTTGATTGGGTATGCTGTTAATGTGATGATTTCGTACTCTTTCATCTTAATGGTTTGCGCATCATTGTATGTGTACGTTGCCAGTGTTCGATAGTTCGCGCCATCAGCCGTACCGTAGAACGTGATGATCGTCACATCGTTGGCTTGCATTGCGTTAGCATCGACTCTGATGTGTATCCTTGCTTGAGCGTCCGTGATCCAATCCGCGTTCCAGTCCGCCGGGACTTTCGCATCGGTCGTTGAACCCCCATCAAACAGGTCTCTCGTCGTTCCAACAACGTCGGGTGCGGTCACGGTAGTGGCGAGTTCGTTGCCTTTCATTGGGGTTCTAACGCTATTGGAATCGATGACTGTTTTGAGAGCACTTAGACCATATGTCCCGTTCGCTATCGCATCGTAAGCTTTTTTCAAAGTATCCCATATTTTTGCAGGTGTCATATTCATCACTCCTTATCATACGTCGAATAGTGATATTTGACGAGGTTGGATGCCGCACCGCCAGTCGGCGCAATCGAGGATTGAACCGTCACTTTATAGTTGCGCTCGATGGTTCCGAGACCACCGACCTGCACCATCGTACCCGGTGTCACTGCCTCGGTGATGATGTCGCGCAGATTGCCGACCTCTCTCAGCGTCCCGCCCGCGTCATCGACGTACACGCGGATCGTGAGCGTCGCGCCCGATGCGGCAATCGATGCATCCAAGAGCCATGCGGTGAAATCAACGTATATCGCATCGATTCGGGTGACTGTAGTGATTGCGACCTCGGGGATAAGGTCTTGCTCGGTGTTCACATTCAGGTTGTCGATTACTCCCGATAGAGGCGTTCCGATTATCTTCGAGTATAGCGTTCCGCCCACAACGTCGGGTATGCCCAACGACCCTTTGAGACCTCCAAGGAGGTTCGCATTTGCCAAGAATCCGCCCGATTCGTCATAGAGTGATTTTGAACCCGGGAGCGCAGTTCCTCCCGTCTGCATCATACCGTTCAGGAGATGCGTTCTGATGGAATCGATTGTTGCCCCGCCCGCACCAGCAACGTATCCCACACCCGATATGTCATAGAGTGATTTGCTTGCAGGCAGTGCCGTGCCAGCTCCTTTCCCGAGCCATGCCGATAACGATGCCTGGATACTATCGATATCGGGCGTCGCACCATTAACGAATCCCGTACCCATGATATTATAGAGTGACTTGCCTGCCGCCAATGCCGCACCTGCGCCATTGCCAAGCCATGATGCCTGTGATGATTGAACGGATTTGAGATCGGGTGTCGCACCTGCCGCACCTACGAATCCAGGGCCGAGAATGTCATAGAGAGCCAGTCCTGCACCCAATGCAGTACCTCCTGTCCTCATCAATCCCGCCATGAGATGAGTTCGCAGAGTATCGATAGTATCCCCACCAGCCGCCATCGCGTATCCTGCACCAATGAGGTCATATAATGCCTTGTTCAGTACCAGAGGGGTTCCTGTCCCATTGATAAGTCCGGCTGAGAGATGTTCACCGACATTCTGTGTATCTATGTTTCCTGCACCAGAATCGGTATACTGTGTTCCAACAACATCCCGAATCGATTTGTTTGCCGGGAGTGATGTACCCGTTCCGTTAAGAACTCCTGCAGATAGATGCTCTCCTATATTCTGGGTATCGACATTACCCGCACCAGAATCCGTGTATTGAGTTCCTGCGATGTTATATAGTCCTTTCGTCGCTGGGACGGGTGTCGCTCCCGTCTTGGCGATGAACGTCCTTAGTTGTTCACCCGCACCTATATAGAGTTGGTCAGCGAACGAGTCTGTCGTTGGCGTTCCGCCCGCTTTCGTCAGATTGAGTATTGTTTTATGCACGAGTTCCGATGCCACGCTCATTTTTGGCATCACCATGTATCTCGCGCCTATGCCCGGAGCGGCGGGCAACGGTGGAGTTAGATGGAAAGTCCCAGTCCCAGCCACAAAATCAACGATGTTGCGCGTCAATCCCGCATCCGCGCCAGTGAGTATCACCAATTCAAGATCATTGAAATAGTCATCTCCTTTAACCCCTGCGGTGGAATCTACGAGCGAACTAACCCCGCCCGCGCCGTCCGTGACCGATGACCATACCACTCCGATTTTTAGCAAAATGCCTTCCAATCTTTCCAAGACCGTTCCATCATCATTATCAACAACGGAACCTGATGCCCAGATATTGTTGTTGTTATTAGCCCCTATTTTATCCTCGCAAGACTTAACAGGCCTTATGCAATACCTCGCATCTGTTCCCGGAAATGTCAATAGAGGTTCCTCAAAAGTGAACGTGCTTGTTACCTTATCAAAATCAACCACTTCACGGGTAACACCTGCATTTGTACCTGTCAATATCGTTAATTGCAACTGGTTAAAATAATCATTTGCGAACGCAGCACCAGCGGCAGTATCGATAAGTGTTGTGGTAGTACCGTTAGCGGTCGCCTTTGACAACCATACAACACCAAGTTTGAAAAGCACTCCTTCCAATCGTTCGAGGATCGAGCCGTCATCGTTATCTGTGACGAGACCTGAGTCATAGTTGTTATTCGCTGTATCCACACCAAGAACCTCATGCAACCCTTCATCGTATTCTACGTTTCCATCGTGCCCGAGTGCGTTCTCGATGCTCTTATCCTGAGCGAGAACACGACCGCTTGGGTTCGCAATGAACTGGAGAAGAGCACCGATAACGCTCATCTTGGCTGCGAGAATCGGGATATCGACATTGTATGTTCCGTTCGCTTGCACAACAAGTTCGTATGTCGTCACGTTCTGGAGGTCGAGCGTCCCATTTATCGCTCCGGGTGCATCGAGAGTGATAGCATAGTCATGCCATGCTCCATCGTTGTTGATGACGATGGTATATTCCCTATTGTTTCCTGGCGTTGATTGGATGCGCAACGTTACGTTCCCTGCCGTCAACGTCTTTAACCATACATAGTGAAACGCAAATTGACTCCAGTCCTTACGCGCGTCATCGACATCTCTATGCGCCGTCGCTGCCGCCGCTGCCGATTCGACTATCTTGAGCGAGTGCTTCCCCTGGAATGGACTTGTTGCATCATCCGAGAATACAAGCGTACCCGCGCCTGCGGATTGAGACCAGTTCAATGCATCCGCATCGAGCCCATTGAATAGTATCCATTCTCCCAATCCCTCACAGAACTGTTGGATATTGATAACGAGGTCGCGGCTTGGTGCTGGCGTCGGTTGATCCATGTTCATACCCCCTGTTTGCGGAGCGTCATCTTAAGTCTATTCAGGTCTATCGTCATCACGCCAAAACCCGTGAAGTACCTGAACGCATATTGCTCGATTTGCGTCTTATTCATGCCTTTTAGCTCAGGTTGTGACGCAAATGCGGTATAGAGGTCTACGGGTTTGTCGGGTTTTGCGGGGCGTTTCTTCGGTGGAACCACGATTGGCACGACCTTTTTCAATGCATCATCGTAAACCTTCTTTCGTCTGCTCATTCGCTCACCGCCAGTTGCCCCATGATGCGGTACTCCGTATCAACCGTTCCATTGTCACATGCGAGATAATAGTATATCCCCTGCTCGTTCGGGTAGTCCTGATTGATGTATGGTATCTCTCCCATTGTTGCCGCCGTCTCATCGATGATCGTCCGAACCGCAAGGTCACGGTTGAATACGCGGTTGTTGTCCTCCACACCCGCCGCACCCGCAACGTTGCGGAGTTCGAGCGAGAATCGTTGTGCGTCTCCCGATATTCTATATGCATGAACATGCTTGATTGTTCCACGAGACAACTTGCGCCCCAAGTCCCATGTGAGTAGCGTCCCGTTCGGTCCGGTGTTGCCGATGCCGCCAACTATCTTGCAGTACCCCATAAACTCGACGTATGGCTCTTCGAGTATCCCCTTGAGCCGATATGCGATATGGATGTTCGGGAAGTTCGTTATTCGGAACAAGCTCGTCGCATCCGGCGCGAGCTGGAACGTCTCGTATATGTAGAAGTCCGTGCCACCCGTGCCTCCCGCGCCTGCGGCGGTATTGGATATAATCCTTCGCACCTGTCCCGCGCCCGTACCGTCGTAGATGATAGCGTAATAGTTCCGGTATTGGTCAGCAGTGATTCCCGAGATGAGCGCGGGGCATGATATCATGTAGATGTCCGAGGACGCGTCCGCCTGGTCGTTGATTTGCGCCATGCCCGTAGGGAATGCTACTCCTGCGGGGAATAGAAGTGTGCGACCGTCGAGCACCCATTCGTTCCGAGCCATCGGCGTCCATACCGTGCCATTGTAGTACTCGACCTTGAATCCAGGATCGCCGTCCGGGTCCGGCATTTTGTTCATCGTATGTATCTGTCCTAATTGGTCAGTGCTGCATACGAACTCTTCCGTACAATCCTGTCTCCCTTGTGGAACTACATAGTTGTATTTCCACGGGTTACTCTCCATTGTTGATGGCATTTTTTATCACCCGTTTGGACCGCAATCACCTGAATACGTGAGGTCTATCCCGACCTTGGTCGTTGACTTGCCCGACTTCAGGTCGGACTTCTGAATGACCGTTCTCGGAGCAAGATACCGCAGCAACTCGTCCGCTTTCGAGCGGTAGTCCGCGATAAGCCCGTCGAACGTCTGAATGAATGAATCGTATGAAGCTTGAAACTCGGCCAACCTAACATCCTTTGCCTCGGATGTTGCGATTCCCTTGCACGCGCTCAATATCTCGATGACGAGTGTGTACGTCGCGTATGCATTCACTTCCGTTCCGTGCGCGGCGAGCGTTGCCGCATCGAACAACTTGGCAATGTATATATCGATGTACGACCCTTTCACCGTCACGGTCGCCGTCGGCACGTTGAACCGCGTGAAGAAAACGTAATTGCTTCCGCTCGTCGTGCCCCCGAGTAGAGCCACCGCGTCAGATGCACTCGCGTATACCATCGTTATCGCCTATAGAAAAGATAAAGGAAAGAGAAAAAAAGAAAAAGGGTGTGCGCAATCGTGCTTATGTGTAGTCCAGCTCCGCACCCGCAAGCTCGTTCGTCACGTGAGCCCTGATGTACGCATTGGAGTACACGTAGTACGCCCTTGCTTCAGGCTGCTGGCTGATGGCGGTCATTATCTCGCCCTCGTGGTAGAACATACCGAACGGGGAGTATTGCCCCAGGTCGGTCGGGTTTGTGCCCGAGGCGATGACCCATCCGTAGCCCGTGGTCACGTTCTTGCTCACGATGACCTGTAGACCCTGTACCGTCTCCACGACGCCCGTCCTGAACCCCGGCGTGCCGGAGTAGTACAGTGCGCTGTAGTTAGGCAACCTCTTCAAGAACGAGTGGCCTATCGGGTTCACGTAGAGCTTGTCCGGTACGAAGTTCTGGGTCTCGATGTTGGCGATAGCGTCGTTGACGTCGTAGTCCCCGATGGTGTTGGCGACGGTCGTCTCTCCGCCTGATGTGAACGACGTGCCCGAGCATCCTACGCTGTTCGTCCCGCTGTTCAATGCAGCGAAAACAACCGCAGAGACGTGCCTATCCATCTTGTTCCCCATCTTCATCCCCTGGTCAGCGAGTTTCTGCGGGATGATGGGTATCTGGGCGAACAACATCTCACGCTGGGTTATCCTGTGCCCTTGCCCGATCTCGATGAGCTTTATCGTATCGGGTGTCTTGTATGGCGTGTGGTCGATTGGGATTATCTGCGCCTCGGCGAGTTCGTCCACCTCGGCGTCCTTGTTCCCGTCCTGCTCCGCGACCGTAAGCGCGAACTTGCCGTTCGCGGGTACGTCCAGGAACATGCCCCTAAGCTTCTGGGCTGGCCTTGCCGTCTGAACGATCATCTGAAGTATGGCCGGGTATGCGAAGTTCTGAGGTGTAGATGTCCCACCTATCCCATAGAATCCATCTGGTGATACTGGCATTTTTTACACCCCCTTAGATTACCCCTATCCATGCGCGGATAACGTCATGCGTCGCGCCTGCCGTATCGAGTGCGCGTCCGAGGATGGGCACGGCTATCGCGCTTGGGTCGTCCCCGAGGTCGGTAACGTATCCCGTCGCGCCGGGTCCAATGTAGTTCCCGGCAGTTATCGCGGCGTCCGCGACAACGCGGCACAAGCCGAACCTGATGAAGTTGTACATGTCCGGTGTCGGGTCGGCTCCGAGCGAGTTGTCGAACGTGCTCTCGGAAATCCCGAGCGTGTTCACGTCGCCCGCTCCACCGAGTACAGCGTATCCGCCTGCCGCCAATGCTGTCATTCCTGCCACTATTGAACCCGCTGCCGCAACCTTCGCCCCTATCGAGAGGTGCGGTTCGAGCACGAGAACGCCGCTACCTTCCGTTGCGTCTGGTACTGCTGGTGTAACCACCATTTCAATTCACCCCTTTGCTTGTGCTCGCGCAAATCCGTGCGCGCTCGTCAATCGCAGCTTTGAGCTTGGCGTCGTTGTTTATCGCCTGGATCGCGTTCGGGTCGCAGCACGATGCAGCGAACCCATAGAACTCGGCAGTCGCCGCGAGTCCGAGGTCCGACGCGGGTATGCCCTCGCTCGTCGGCTTCGTCTCGGGCTCGGTCGCCGCCTGAACGCCCTTACTTCTCAGCTCAATCAGTTCCTTCTTCATGGCTTCCATCTCTGCTTTCATCGAATCGACGGACGCCTTGAAGTCGGGCTGCGCCGCCTGCCCCTGCATCGGTGCTGGAGCGGGCGGGACTTCTGGCTTCTCTTCGGTTTTCTTTGTGTCTTCTGGCATTATATCGCCTTCGTTGTCAGTCTCCGCCCCGCCCTCAGCAGCGACTTCGATTTGACTGTCAGCTATGAACTTGTTGACGCTCGCGCAGAACCCAACCGCATCGAACTTCGATGTCGAATACGCGGGATCGAGCACGATGCTTATTCTCGCTCCGGAGATTTTCTTTAGCTTGAATCCCTTCTTGCCGCCCTCGTCATGCGTCATCTTGTAGTGGTGTGGAGGTATCTGAATGGATACGGAATTGACAAGCCCCGATTGAATGGGTTCGGTCACGCTCTTATCCGTGGTCGTAACTTGCGCCTCGTAATCCACATGATTATCCTCGCGCCACGCTCTCGTCACTTTGCCAACCGCATCGCGCACGCTCTCTCCGTGGTCGATAGTGAGTACGCTACCTTCGAGCTGCTTGGCAATCCCGTCGAGTTCGGTTTCGTCAATGCTCCATCCGTTCGCATTCTTGCTATCATCGACCGCCGATCCTTTCAGCATGAGAATAGAAGTGGTGGAATCTTTGACTTGCTGCATCTCCGCCTTTATCGGTGCAGACCACCGCAATGCACCGTCATCGACGCTCGCCTTCTTTATATCGTGCTTATCCAACCACGATTGAACCTGCTCTTTTGATTTAAAAGTGTCCTTATCGAACCGATACGCTTGCGTGCTCATCGAATCGCTCCCCTTCTTTTTGCCGATGATGATGGACACGCCCCCGCCTAAATCCTTCGTCCTGAACGACCCCTCTTCGAACGAACCGGGGTCTACGATACGCACGCGAAACTGTGAGTCCGCTTCATCGATGCCGGGCATAATGCCACTTCTCCATCCACTTCTTAAAAGGATGAAGGTGTCGCTTGTATAAATAAACGATGATTATTTATTGCTCAGCATCCGTGAACCGCGTGTTTGACTAAATGGGTGCGGCATAACATCATTCCGCAATTAGGACAACGCTTATACCACCACTTATAACAATGTTTTCGGTCATCTCTTTCCATGCATGTCTTCCGTATCTTCGCCATGATCATCCCCCAGGCATCTCCCAAGGATGGTCCTTGTATGCGGGCTTGTACGCCTTCGTGCTCCCGCCAATGCTCGCCGCCGACGTGACGGCGGGGCGTGTGTGCTGTGTCAACTCATTGAACGCGCCCGAAAGTGCATCCACTTGGTCATCGTGCGATGCCTCAGGGAATGCTTCAAGCTCGTCCAAGAACTCGTATGCCCATGTGCCACTCATCAATTTAAGGTTACGATTCGCACATGCCGCCGCAACGGGCTTCGCCCGATCCGTCTTGCTCCCTGTTGTTTTCACGCCCACAAAATTGAACCCTTCAAGCACGAATCGAGCATAATGGTCGATGATGCTTTTTCCCGAACTCCCAGGCTCCTGCTCCATGCGTATCGCCACATCCTTGCCGTCGAGTTGGGCGGTCTGCCTAACCAACGCCTCGACCGCTCCTGGATTCTCGCGCATGCGTCTAACGTCCAGAACGTAGAATACGCCCTTTGCTTTGCCCACCTTCGCGCCGACCGTCCAATCAGGATCGGTGTGTGCTCGGGCTTCCGTTCCCGCCAAATCCCAATATCGAACGACGCTCTCCATTGGAGGGGGGGATTCAATGACATCTATAAACTCCCGCTTGAAGTATCCACCCGCTTCGCTCACGCTCCAGTCTCCAAGTCGGAGCTGCTGCCGTCTCACGAGAGTAAGCGCGTTGAGCGATTTCTCATACTCCATCTGGTCGATATGCGGGTTATCTTCAAGTCTCGCGGGAATGAATCTTCGCTCGAACCCCTTCATCTCATCGGGAGATGGAAGAAGGAACCGCGCCTTTACCCAATCATGCCCCCTTCCCCCAGGATTCGTCGCGCTTCGCATCCGTATCGGAATGTTTGATTTCGCCAACCGCCGGAGACGGGAGAAGAGGTATGTGTATTGCCTTTCCGAGAACTGCGTCAATTCATCGAATCCAATAAATTGATATTCGCTCGATTGATAGCGGTACTCATTACCCTCTTTATCAAGATACCCGAACGTTAGAGTAGCACCAGAGGGAAATAGCCATCTTTTCTCAAGTGCCCTCCATTCCGCCTTGTTGGTCAGCCATTCCCTTGCGCGATCCATGAGCGCACCGGGAAGAGAGAGGTCGGCATACGAGCGACGCAGGAGAAGCGCGGAGTATTCGGGAACATGGGTATATTGAAGCGCGGCCATGAGTAGGGCTTCGGACTTGCCGCCCCCCGCCGCGCCTCCGTAAAGCACCTCCTTGTCGGTGCACTGGCAGAACTCCGCCTCTTTCGGTGTTGGTTCGTGGATGATGAAGGGGTTCATTAGAACCGTATCGCAAAACTCTTTTGGTGCACCCTCGAGTTCCCATCGCAGACGTGTGACGCGGCGGTCGAGAGGGGTCATCTGCGAACCTTCTTCTCTTTCACCCATTTATTCACCTCACCGCATGTTCGCATGGTCTGCATGTTCCTGTCTCGTTAAAGCACCATGCCGTTTTGTGGCAGTGAATACATTGAGTGAGCGACATATCCGCCGTCCTCCGCATCTTCCACGGACTTATCCCGCCCATGCGACCAGATGTCATGGTTTCACCCACTCCAATCCCAAGTCCTTTATATCATTGATATTATTCAGCATACTCTGAGTTATAATATTGGTACAGTCGGAGCAAAATGCCACTATATCTTCCGCAACAGGTTCACCTTGATTATTATATCGTATGTGAGTATCCAGAACCAATATTCGTTTATGCTTTAAGCATCTTAGATTACTGTTTCTTAGTATACTATCAGGTTTTACCATTGACATCATCCGCCCACCTTCAAATGAGGATTGTCAATAAGCTTGCGCTTGCACAGTTGGCATAGCCCTTTTGAGAGCCAGCCAATGACCCCGCTCGGATAAGCGAACGGTAACGTCTCGCCTCCGCATATCGAGCACGGCGCGGTCACGCAGTCGGGACATGGGGTCATTTAGATTACCACCTTCTCGACGCGAACGAGAGCGTTATCACGAATAACGATTTTGATATATCCGAGTTCAGTAGGATCGAGCCCGAATGTCTCTTCATATCCCGATTCCCCCATCTGATACAATCCTCTAAAGCATCCAGTGGAAGCGTACCATCGCGCGTCGGGGTGGATGTATCCTAATCCTTTCGATTGAATAGGGGTATTTGTGTACCCCTCTTTTAGTTCATCCCCCGCCATCTCAAGATATAATTCCTGGTCGGGTTCGAGCACTTGCAAACGATGAATGTGCCCCATCAGCATGACCAATGCGGAACCGTAGAGGTCGACTAACTTGCGTTTGAGCGCGATGAGAGAGTTTGTCTTTCGCTGCCGTCTCTCACCTGCTTTGAACCGCGATATCCCCGCGCCATGCCATGCGAAAATTTCAAAGCTGTCGTTAATGTTAAAAATTGCAGTATATGTACCATAAGGTACTTTCAGGTTCTTACATATGATATCTTTTGTGATGTTACCGAATCCCCGTATCTTGCGTTCATGGTTGCCTTCCAATACCCCAAGGATTTTATGCCTGATGGGGTAAAGCAGGTCAACGATGAAGTTGGCTTGAGCGATGGGATCGGCATGCATTGAATTGGTCGTGCCTATCATAAAACGTGGATCGGTCGGCGTTATCGCCTCTATCAGATCACCCATCAAGATAACTCTGGCGTTAGGTTCTCGGGCGATCTTTGCGATGTGCTTGCGGCATTGGTTTTCCTTGAACGTCATACCTCCTCCATGCAAATCCCCGAGAGCGTAAATGTTGACTGAGTTCTTAGGCACTTTCGCTTTTATACGTTGCATGGTTTCACTCCATTTCTTTGATAATAACAAGTCCGAGAAAACAGCACCCTATAAATCATCGTTCATCGCCCCCGCGCCAATCGCGCCGTTACTTCGTCGTTCGACATTTTGTGCCCCCACTCGCGCCCGCACGAACGGCACTTGCACCGCTCGTTCAAGTGCTCCGAAGGGATGTCCAGCTCGCAGACGCATCGCCCGCACGACGTTCGATATGATAGCCGACGATTGTGCTTCATCCTACCTCACGCTCCTTCGGGTTCTGCGGGGTGGACGGGAACTTAGTTATGATGGTTATTTCGATGGTTTTGGTAATTATGACATCCTCGCCACCTTTCTCTTCGTTGATGGGTTTCCACCAGTCGCCGCCGCCCAATGCTTGTATGTCATAGATTGTATCAAGCCGGATTTCTTGGCCTTTCTTGAATTTATAGGTTATCGATTTCCGCACCTTCATCGTGAGACCTCCTTCATCTCGTCCTTCAAATATCCCCAGATGTTCGCTCCTTTTCGTTCCAAGTCCTTTATGATGCGAGCGAAAAACATCGACGGTGTTTCGTCTTTCTGGCTCTGATATACCTTTTCCTCTCGATGCTCAAAATACATATCTCCACGTTTCCATACCGTCATTTACTCACTCCTCCTTCGGGTTTTGCAGGGTAGAAGGGGGATTTAAATATTTTGTCTTATCCTCCCAATATTTAGCATCTCCTTCGGGACAGCATCCTATCATCTGTCCATCTTTATAAATTATATGAATAAAGGGTATGCAGAATGATTCATATCCTTTTGAGCAGTCTTTACAGAATCCCATCTACCTCACCTCATCCGGCTGCTGGGTACAACCCCAGTCGGGTTCCGTTCTTGGTTGGGCGACAACCCAGAGCCGAAGCCACCTTTCCGCACCTTCATCGTCATTTCACCTCTCGCCTATATCCATCCGATGTTCGTACTTCGATGTCGCGCACGTCGCGCATAACTGTCGTTCCCACGGTTCGCGTTCTCGTCCGCATCGTCCGCATCGGCCTTCCTTGACATACCTTGCGAACAATCGCTTCTGTGACGCGCATACTATCGCTCTCCTCCGCGTGACGTATCCCGGATCACACTGGTATCGTTCGTAACTCCGCGCGTATCGTGTAATGTCATTGCATCTCCTTGAACAATATATGTGTTGCGAACGGTATTTGGCAAACACCACCAGACACCCTTGGCGAGCACAGAGAGCGTTCATGCATCAACGCACCTTTATAATGAGCCAGAGCCAGAGCCAGAGCCAGAGCCAGAGCCAGAGCCAGAGCCATCGCCATAGCCATCGCCAGAGCCATCGCCAGAGCCATCGCCATAGCCATCGCCAGAGAGATCGGAAGAGCGTC